>ERZ795030.407-NODE-407-length-67243-cov-6.072662_pt1 | contig 67243 bp, 58 predicted proteins | sample MGYA00375122_ERZ795030 | MGnify/ENA primary metagenome ERZ795030 (study PRJEB30165, sample SAMN05720146) | activated sludge metagenome | isolation source: anaerobic digester from wastewater treatment plant | place: Japan | collected 2015-04-20 ... | reverse complement strand
CAGGTTGGAAAATGGGCACTGGAAGCCGACGCGCGTCGGCACGTTGATGTTGAAAATGACCTCCTGCAACGACTGCCGCACCTGCTCGTAGGTGAGGTTGTCGTGGCGAATGAACGGCGCGCAGTAGGTGTCGAAGCTCGACCACGCTTGCGCGCCGGCGCACTCGCCTTGGGTGGTGAAGGTGCTGTTGACGATCTGACCGAGGAACGAACGCAGGTGTTTTGCGGGGCGACTCTCGACCTTGCCCGGCACGCCGCCGAAGCCTTCCATCAGGAGTTGGCGCAGGTCCCAGCCCGCGCAGTACGGCCCGAGGAACCCGAGGTCGTGGATATGCGCGTCGCCGCTTTCGTGGGCCTCGCGCACTTCCGCGGGGTAGATTTCGTGCAACCAGTAGTTCTTCGTGAAGAACTCGCGCACATAGTTGTTCAGGCCGTTGATGCTCTTCTGGGTATTGGCGTTTTCCTTGATGCGCCAATCCTTGTCGCCGAGGTAGTCGGAGAACATCTGAATGGTCGCGCCGATCAGCGCGTTCATGTTGCGCGCGCCGGAACGCTTCTCGCGGTAGAGGATGTAGGCCTTGGCGGTCTTTGCGTGCCCGTTCTCGATCAAAACCTTCTCGACGAGGTCCTGGATTTGCTCGACTTCTGGCACGCGATCGGCGTATTTCTGTTCAGCAAGGGCCAGCACCTCCTTGCACAGCAGTTCGGCGCGGGTGAAATCGTCGCCGCCGCACGCTGCGGCGGCCTTGAAAATGGCCCAGGTGATCTTCTCGGAGTGGAATTTTTCAACACGGCCGTCACGCTTGCGTATGCGGTCAAACATCGCCCGATCTCCTTCCGGCGTTCCAGTTTGGCTTCGCCGATGCCGTGCGGGAACAGAGCAAGGCGGGTTCAGCAGCGTCCCCGTATCCCCCGAAACGGTCCTGCTGTAGGTCAGGCGTCACCCCCACCTCCGCGTCCCCAACTCTCCTTGCCGCACATCTTTCCGCAGGCTCCGCATGCCCACGGAAGTATTTCCTCTCCTACGAAATCCGCCGATACGTAAAAAAACGAAAAACGGGGGCCTCGCCCGCCTCTTTCACGCCGTTCGCTTGGGATGGAGAAAAACTCATGCTCCATTCGCTCGCGTTGCATCGGAAAGATTTTTCACCACCGCGCTACTCGAATGGAGCATTCTTTTATGCGCGTAACCCGCGCAGAAAGGCAGCTTCCGTCTCCGCGCCACGCGCTTGTGAAAAACCCGGGCAACCCCCCATTTTTTCAACTGAATTTGAGCCATCAGGCCCCGCAACCCCCATTATATAGTGGTATCTGGGTTCTGTCAACACAAAATATATTGTATTTCAGGGAATATGAGAAAGGGACGCATTTACTTGTTTCCGTTGATTTTCGCATAAAGTTTTCGAGATTCAGCGCTCTTTTTTTTGCTCTGCGGGCTGGCAGGCATGCTGATTTTTCCCCATCTTCGCCCCCGCCGAATATTCTGTTGACAGTTTTGCCGAATACTGCATTCGGGCAGGCGGAAGGATGTTGCAGGCGAACGGAGCGATCGCAGCGGAGCCTGGTGCGGCCTGCCGGCATCGTGAGGATCAGTTTGGCTTGATTTTTCATGGATGTTTTGCCAGATGCGCAGGGGGCCGCCTTGCTCCTTCTTTCTTTGGGCCGGTCCTCGAAAAACGCCGGGTTGACTTCTCGCACGGGATGCGGTAGACCAGAGGTATGAGTGAAGCGCGCTATACGTATGAGTATCCGCGGCCGATGCTGACGGTGGATTCCGTGGTGTTTGGCATCCTGGGGGCGCACTTGCATGTGTTGTTGGTGCGCCGCAAGAACGATCCTTTCGCCGACGCATGGGCGTTGCCGGGCGGTTTCGTCGAGATGGACGAGCCGTTGGAAGAGGCTGCGGCGCGAGAACTCGAAGAAGAGACGGGCGTGGGCGGAATCATGCTCGAGCAGTTTCACGCCTTTGGCGATCCCGGTCGTGATCCGCGCGGCAGAAGCGTCACGGTGGCCTATCTGGCGTTGATCGATGCGGCGCGCTTCAACCTAAAACCCAACGACGACGCTTCCGCGGTGGGCTGGTTCCCTGTGATGTCGCTGCCTGAACTGGCGTTTGATCACGCGCACATCGTCGACCGCGCATGGGATTATCTGGGCATCGCCATTCGCCATATCGGCGTTGGGGCGCAGTGTTTGGCCGAGCCGTTCACGCTGGAAGCGCTGCGGGACGTGTACGAGGCGATCCTTGCCGGACCGCTCAATGCCGCCAAATTCGAGGCGGCCGTCGACTCGCTCAAGATCATCGAACGCGTCGGCGAAGACGAAGGCGCGGTATGGCTCCGGTTCGTTCCCGGACGCGTCGCGGCGTTCTAACGCATCGACAAAGGTCTCTGGAAAGAGGTGTTCCGACGTGAAACGCAACCCCACCGACGCCCTGATCGTTGTGGATATTCAAAGCGATTTTTGTCCGGGCGGCGCCCTGCCTGTCAATGGCGGCGATGCCATTGTGCCTGTCGTCAACGCCCTGTCAACGCGTTTTGACACGGTCGTATTCACGCGCGATTGGCACCCGGCGGCGCATTGCAGTTTCAGCGCCGCGCCGCAATTCATGGACAAGAGCTGGCCCGCGCATTGTGTCGCCGGTTCTTCCGGCGCGGCTTTTCATCCCGATCTCCGCGTGCCCGCCAACGCTCTCGTGGTGAGCAAGGGAACGGACGCGGCGCGCGAGGCGTACAGCGGATTCCAGGGGACGACGCTCGCGGAGGACCTCGAAAAACGCGGCGTTTCGCGTGTCTTCGTGTGCGGTCTCGCGACTGATTATTGCGTGAAGCACACGGCGATCGATGCCGTTCGCGCCGGGTTTGAGACCGTCGTGCTGGAAGACGCCATCCGCGCGGTGGACGTTCCTCCGGGCGCGGGGGCGGCGGCGATGGACGAAATGAAACAGGCAGGCATTGCTTTTGTGCAGTCAGGGGATCTTCCATGAATGCGCCGTTTGCCCCGTGGTTTCAGAGAGAGGGAATCGCCCTGCTCACCGACCTGTATGAACTGACGATGATGGCCGGGTACCTGCGCGAACATCGTCCGGACCGGCGCGTGTCGTTCGAGTATTTTTTCCGCACGCTGCCGCCACACAATGGTTTTGCGATCGTCGCGGGCCTCGATTCGTTTCTGGACTATCTGGAACATCTCCGTTTTTCGGATGACGACATCGCGTATTTGCGCACCTTGGATCTGTTCTCCGAGGAATTCTTTGACATGCTGCGCGCATTCCGTCCCTCGTGCACCGTGCGCGCGATGGCCGAGGGAACGCTCGCGTTTCCACACGAGCCGATTGTCCAAGTCGAAGGAACCATCTTTGAAGCGCAACTTGTCGAATCGGCCCTGCTCAACATGCTCAACTTTCAAACGTTGATCGCGACCAAGGCGGCGCGCATCTGTCTTGCCGCGGACGGCGAGCCCGTGCTCGAGTTCGGGTTGCGTCGCGCCCACGGACCGGACGGCGCCATCAGTGCATCGCGCGCGGCTCACATCGGCGGTTGCACCTCGACGTCGAATGTGCTCGCGGGCCGGGTCTACGGCATACCCGTCTCGGGGACCCACGCACACAGCTGGGTGATGAGTTTCGAGAGCGAACTGGAAGCCTTTCGCGCCTTCGCCCGCAATTATCCCGAACGGTGCGTCTTGCTGGTCGACACCTACGACACCATCGAGAGCGGCGTTCCCAACGCCATCGCCGTCTTCAAGGAACTGCGCGAGAAGGGCGTCAACGCCCGCGCCGCAATCCGTCTTGACTCGGGCGATTTGGCCAAGCTCAGCAAACAGGCGCACCGGATGATCACGGAAGCGGGACTCGAAAATCCTTTGATTGTCGCCTCCAACGATTTGGAGGAAGATCTCATCGCCGATCTGAAACGCCAAGGCGCCAAGATCAATGCATGGGGCGTTGGCACGCGGTTGGTGACGTCGTGGGACTGCCCGTCTTTTAGCGGCGTATACAAGCTGGTGGCCATCGCCAACGGCGACGCATGGCAGCCCCGCATCAAAATATCGTCCAACGTCGAAAAAGCCACGGACCCGGGCCGCAAACAGGTTGTGCGGCATTTCGACGCCGCAGGACGCCCGGTCGGCGACGTCCTCTATGACATGGACGAGGATTGGCCAAGCAGCGGGACAATTGTCGGGCGGCGCAGAACGCAGCCCCATCTCGAATCGCGCCTGCGCGACGCCGTCTCCGCCGAGCCGTTGCTGCAGATCGCGTTCGCGAACGGCCGCCGCATCGCCCAGACCCCTCCCATTCACAAGATTCGTGATTTTGCCCAAACGCAAATAGCGTCGCTGCCCGAAGAATTCAAGCGCCTTCGCAATCCGGAAATCTACCGCGTCATGCTGTCCCGGCGCATCGGCGTGCAAAAAGACGAACTTCTCACCCGGCCGGACTTGTCGTGAGAACGAAGGTCGCCCCATCGAGCGCCCCGCGCCCCAAAGCAACGTCGCCGCATGCTCCCCTTACTGCGTATCGGCGCTTGGGCCGTATACCGAAGGCACGGGAATGTCGTTCAGGCGGAGATAAACGGTGAGCTGCGCGCGGTGATGCACGGTATGATGGAACATCCACGACCGGAGCACCGTGAGCCGGGGAAGCTCGAAAATCGTCCGGCCCGCATCCACCAACCGCCACGGCGCGCCCAGTTGGTTGTCGGACAATTCGGTCAAGGCGGCCGCGGCATCCGCCGCCGCAACGTCATACGCCTCGAGCAGGGCCGAAAGACGGTCGTGCTGGGTCGGGACATAGTGGGCGCTGTCGAATTCAAAACTTTTGCGCCGCACAATGACCCCGGTCCACCCCACAATATCCACGATGTGGTTCGCCAGATGCCCCAACGACATCGATTTCGGATGGGGCTTCCAGCCAAAGCGGTGTTCGGGGAGGCACGCGAGGATGCGACGCGTGACGGCGGACTCTTGGTTGAACTCTTCCCGCAAGCTTGTCATGATAGACATGATTGGGTTCCTTTCGTTCTGTAATGGAAGCAACACCCTCATACTCTATCAGATTCCGGGCGCGCGAGTGGAAGGGGCGGCGGCGGCAAAATGCGAAAATCGCCGCATGTGTGATGTTCCGCCGCTTCGGTGGTATACATTGACGCGCTCATGGACCGCGCTCGTGCCGCAGCGGAGGCGAAACATTCCCGCCTCCCCGCTTGGAAGGCCGGAACCACGAGACAGGCCCGGAGGAAACACGCGGTTTCCGCGACGGCCTTCGCTCGGCGGCGGGACCGGCACGGGAGACGAGGGGAAGCGTGGATGCGCTGCGTGGACCTGAACGCAAAGACAGATGAAGAATTGATGGTCCTGCTCGACCAGGGGCAACGCCAAGCCTTGGCCGAGTTGGTGCATCGATACCAGGCGGATATTTTCCGCTTTTGCCTCCATTACCTCCGGGACGTGGAGCAGGCGAAAGATATGGCCCAGGAAGCGTTTATTCGGGTGTACAAAGCCCGAGACCGTTTTGACGAGAAACGGGTCTTTCGTCCGTGGGTGCTGTGCATCGCGCGAAATTTGTGTTTGAACGCCATCAAGCACAAACGCGCCGTGCCGATGGAGTCCATCGAAACCTACGCGAGTTCGGCCCGCGCCGATTCGGGAGAACTATTCCGCTCGTCGGCGGACGGAGCGGAGGAACAGTTGATAGCCGCTGATCGCCGCGCCTTCGTGACTCAGGCGCTCGAAGGGTTAGACGACGAATCGCGGGAAATAGTCATGTTGCGATTTTTCGAGCATATGCAGGCTCGGGACATCGCGGACATTGTCGGAAGCACGGAAGGAGCCGTCCGGACGCGGCTCCACCGGATTCTGCGCATGTTGCGGGAACGGTATGGTTCGGTGCGTGATGCATTGTAGTGCGGGAACGAGAGAGTGCCGGTAGCGTGAAACAGGAAACGGACCCCATAGCGCTGGACGAAGTGATCGCGTTGCTCGAGGGCGAACTCGAAGGCGCGGCGGCGATGTCCGTCCGTGAACGCATCGCCGCCGGCGACATCTATCGCCGTGAATACGACCACATGCGCGCGATCTACGCCGATCTTGCGGCAATGGGCGAAGAATTGGCGCACAAGGCCCCCGCCGTGGATTTGGTCGCCGCAGTGCTTGCAGGCGTGGATCAAAACGAATCGCCGCACGCCGCGCCGGAACGCGTTGTCGCTTTCCCGGAGCGCCGCCGCACCGTCCGCAGTTTTTCCCGGGCATGGGGAAAATGGGCGAGCGGCATCGCCGCTGCCGCAGTGATCGCGCTGGCGGTTTGGCTAGGGCGTATTCCCGACTGGCGCGACCACAAGGCCTTCCGGAACGCGTCTGAAAACGACATCCGAACGGCAATGACCTCGCCGGACCCGTCGCCGCACGCCACGTCGGCTTCTTCCATCGATATTCCCGAGATGAAAGCCCTGCGGGACGGTCTTGCGCACCATGCGCGGACGCCTCTTCCTCCCGCCGGTGAATCGTTCGAGGCCACGCATCCCGTCAACCTCAACCAACTCTCATTGCAGGAAATCATCGAAACTCGCCGGGCTGCCTTGACCGACGAGGGCGCCCGCATGCGTTTGGCGCAATGGGCGCGCGTCGTGGAAAGCCAGGCGAAAGACATCGTGGCCAACGAACACTCCACGGCCGAAGCCATCGTGGGCGCCTGCGCGTCGATATCCGACGCCGAAGCGGAACAGGCGCTTGTGCAGGCCGTAGGGCGTTATCCTGACAACGCGACCGCCAAACGCGCCCTTGCCCTGCGCTACAGCAATGACGACAGCGCTCCCGCCGAAACGGCCATCGCGCTGTATCGGCGGCTGCGGGAACAGGACCCGGAAAACGCCATTTGGTCTTATCTCGAAGCCCGTGAATATGCCAAGCAGGGGAAATGGGATGACCTCCTGACGGCCCTCGAAGCCGCAAAACCGTTGACAAGCGCATCCATACACACCCAGGATTTTGCGGACGCCCGCCTCAAGGCGCTGCTGGACGCCGGCGTGTCGCTGCCGGTGGCCCAGATGGTGGTCGCGCTGAACGCTGGCCAGAACGAGCGCAATTTTCTTTGCGATCTGGGAAAAGATTTGTTACAATATGGCCACCAATACGCAGCGGCAGAAAACCCCGTTGCGGCGCGGCACGTGTTCGAGGCCCTACAACGGCTGGGTGAGCAGCTCAACGAAGGCGCCACCTATAGTCAGGATCGATTGGCCGCGTATGAATTGCAGCAGTGGGCGATAGAAGGGCTTGCAGGGCTTCCGCTGGACGCTTCGGAGACGGAGGCGTTGACGCGTCAGACGCGTCAGTTGTGCGGCGAAATGGAAGGACTGGGCCAGTTGCTTTCGGCGGTGGACAAGTTGTTTTTCGGCGCGAATGACGATTCTGTGTTGGGTCTTATCGCGCAGGCCATTTTGCAGGGAGGCGATTTGGGGTTGTTCGAGAGCCCTTGATGTGTCTGGGAAGCAGGGGAACTGTTCCGGATGGGGACAATAAAGTTGCGAATCCCCGAGGGATAGTCCACAATAGGGCCACAACCTGGCGAGGCGCAGGTCTCGCGAGGTGGCGTTGACTAGATGGCGTATGACCAAGACGGAAGGAGAAAGGAGGTGAAAGCCACATGAAGCATGTCCAGGTTCGTTCGATGGAGAAGCCGGCTGGGGCCGCGTGGTTCTCGTTGGTGGAATGGCGGAACTTGACTGGCAAGACGCCGTTGACGACTCAGCAGACCAATTGGGTGTTGGGTGAAGTCAACCAGTTCCTGACGAAGTAAGGAACATTTTCCCGTAGGGAGACGGGCGGGGGGCCTTCGGAAAGACGAAGGCCTTTCCCGGACGACTTCCCGGACACATAGCGGATGCCGGGAAGGGCAACACAAACGGCCAAAAGTCGTGGCGGCGGCCTGCGAGTCGTGAGCGCGGCGGGTGGCATATACACGAGAGGGTTGGAATGATGAAGCACTTGACGGTTGTATCGAAAGACGCCCCGGCGAAGGCGGATTCCGGGCCGATCTGGAACTGGCCGAGCTATTTCAAGACCGGGAATCCGAGCCCGAAGCAACAGTATTTCTGGTCCGCCTAGTTAACGACTAACACACGACCGGGGCCGACGTTCACGCATGTGCGAACGTTACGTAGGGCTCCGAGGAGAAGGATGACATACATGAAACACATTGCGCGTGTCTCGAAGCCGGCGTCGGCCGTTTCCGACAGCACGATTGGTTGGGATTGGGGCAAGCAGTCGGGCGGCGTTCCCGGCGTCACCGTGAACGGCTTTCCCCTCACGAACTGGGGCAGCCTTGTAACCTGGGGCCTCTACCGCGTGTACCCCGTGTTGGGCAAAACCCAAGCCTCGTAATCGAATCGTACAAGAATTCTGTGCAGCCGTAGAGATTGTCGCTCTGCGGCTTTTTTTATGTCAGGCTTTCCAGCCTGACGAAGCGCTGAGCAAGAGGGCCGCGGCGCGCGCGTCAGCGGAATGAACCACGGCATGACAGCGTGTTGGCTCCATGTGACAGTCGCATTGGCGTTCGGTGTGGGGCTGCCTTTTTCGTTTTTCTCTCCTCTGGACCTGAAAGACGCCGAAGGGGTGACGATCGAGGCGCAACGCCCGGAGACGGCCTCCTTATTGATTTCCGCTGATCCCGCTCATGCGGCGACGTCGTATCTTCCATTCGCGGCGCTGGCGTCGCCCCAGGGCGTCCTGGTTTGGTATTTATGCAGCGATTCAGAACGGCGGGCCGTGTGCCTGGGAACCGTCCGGGAAGGACGGTGGACTGTCCCTGCGTTGCGGCAGGAACCTGTCCCATGGGGAGGCCCCAACAACATCGCCATGCTTGCCGCGCCCTTTTCCCGCGGCGACGGCAATGCGCCGCTCAGCGCTTTTCAGGCGGTTGTCAAAGAGGGAAAATTGTGGGCGCTGTATTGGGATCGGCGTTCTCCCGGCGGCGAAGGGGCCTATGCGGCGGTGTCGGACAAAGGCGCGGATTGGAGTCCCGTGGCGGAAAGGCCGGTGTTTTCGGGCGGTTTGGGGATATTTTCGCTGCTGGCGCGCGAGGAAGGGTATGACGTATACCAGACGGTCCTTGCGCCATGGCCCGACAAGCCGCATCCCGACACGGTTGGCCGGCAGCGGCGCGTGATTGCCCGAAGGTCGTCTGCCCATCTGCTCGAGTGGACCCCGCCGGAACAAATGCTTCAGCCGGATGATCGCGATCCGCCCAACACGGAATTCTACGCCATGCGCCCGTTCTTTCACGAGGGCCGTTGCCTGGCGTTGTTGCTGAAATACTGGGCCGATCCAGCCCGGCCCGGACAACTCAGCCGGAAACTCGCCACGGAACTGATGGTCAGTTCCGACGGGCGCCAATGGGAACGGTCTTTTCGCGACACGGACCTGGGAATATGGTCGTTTGCGGAGCCGTATCCAAACGGCAACCGCCGGATGTTCCTCGTGGCGCGCAACCGCTCCCTCGAACAAGCGGCCTATCGCACGCGTCGGCTGACGGGCGTGGTCTCGCACGCATCGGGCCGTTTCGTCACCCCGCCATTTTCTGTTCCGGGTTCGCCTGTATATCTTGACGCAGACGCTTCGCAGGGCTGGATCGATGTCGAGCCGCTGGACGAAGCGGGCCTTCCCCTGGGCGGCGTCAATCCCTGCCGGGCGCGTGCCGTCGACAGCGATCGGATCCGTTTGGATTGGGACGGCCTTTTGCTTTCGGACCTGCCCCTCGTTCGCTGTCGTCTTCGAATCAGCATGAATCAGGCGACGGTTTATGGTATAACCGCCGATGGCGGATCGCCGTGATGCGCCGACGGTACGAAAGGCCGGGAAAAGCAAGCGGACGATCCGTTCCGCGTCGCACAGAAAATGAGGCCGCCCCAAGGGGCTTTTTCGAAAGTAAGGGACGCCACGCGTGCAAACCGCCAGGCGATTGGAATTCGACAAGGAAGTGTTGACGGAAGTCATGCGTCCGCTGGAGTGGCATGCGACTCGCGCCGCGGCGTGGCGCGTCAGGGCGCATCGCCTGGCGGGCATCGTGGTGGTATTGTTGGCGGCGGGCGGCGCGGCGATTGGGGCGTATTCATGGTTCGGATGGTCTCGACCCGCGGGAGCGGTCGCCGAGACGGCTCGCGGGATTGTTGAAGGTCTGCGCACGGGAGCCTATGACCGGATCAACGCGGTGGCGGCAGCCCACGACGATCCGCCGCTTCAGGCCCTTTCGGATTTCCGGGAGGAACTTGTCCGGTCGGGCGTTTCGCTTGGCGACGCCGCGCCGGTTGCGTTCGGGGGGGTGTATGCCCGCTTGAAAACCGCCGCCGAGCCTGTCCGTGCGGTGACGGGAAATGTCTATTTTCTCGCCGGGGGGCGCTTGTATGCGGTGGAGGTGTCGCTTCAGGATCGCGGCGGGGTCTACGTGTTGACGCGGGCGTGGCAATATCAAGCGCTGGATATTCCCAAGGAAAAGGCCAAGACGCATGCGAAGGCCTTGTTTGAAGCGTTTCGCAAGGAAAGCGCGTTGCAACCCGAATCCAAAGACTTGTTGCGCCCCGCTTTTCTTTACGCCGGCCTATAGAGCATTGCCGCCCATTCGTCCGCATGGGCGCATGGCGAATGCTTGACGAAGACGTTTCGGGAAAAGAACGGCCGCTGATCGTTACGAAAAAATCACTTCTGAACCGGGCGCATTGACGGCGACGGAAAGACATGGGTGGCTGGCAAAGGCGCGTTCGAGGGCGGGCCGCAGTTCGGGTGGGGCGAAGAACAAAATAAAGCCGCCGCCGCCCGCCCCCAGCAGTTTGGCCGCCCATGCCCCCGCATCGAGACCGCGCCGGCATAGGGCGTCAATGGCGGGATTCGATACGCCCGCGTCGAGACTTTGTTTGGCAAGCCAGGTTTTGTGGAGCAATTGCCCAAATTCCTGCCATGGCCGGGCTCCGACCAAGATATCCCAACCCTGATCGACCATGCGGCGCATGTCGGCAAGAACGGATCGATTTTCGTCGAGGCGCGCGAGTTGGCCGACGACCACGTCGGCGGCGCGGCGGCGGATGCCTGTGAACACCAGAAACAAATGCTGCTCCAGCTCACGCAGCCGTTCCGGGGCGATCGGGGCCCGATGCACCCGGATGTCGTCTTCTGCGTGGAACTCGATCAGGTTGAATCCCCCAAACGCCGCCAAGGCTTGGTCCTGGCAGCCGACCGGGTCTTGTAACAAATGGCGTTCGACATGGATGGCCTCGTACATCAGTTGTTGCGGCGTTCTGAATTCGCCGCGAAACGCGTGCAACGCGTGCAGCAAGGCGACCGTGAAGGACGAGGAGGAGCCCAGGCCCGTAAAGGCGGGCAAGTCCGCAACGGTATGCAGCTCAATATCGCGGTCAATGCCGCAGTAGCGCAGGCTTTCGCGAAACACCGGATGTTCGATCTCGTCGATCCGGTTGACGATCTCCGGTTTCCGGTAGGAAAGCCGGATGGCGTAATCGAACAGCCGGCCATAAAAGGCGCTTGCCGTGATGTAGGAGAACTTGTCGATGGCCGTTCCCAGGATCGCTCCCCCGTGGCGGAGAAAATACTCGGGATAATCCGTCCCGCCGCCCAGAAAACTTACGCGAAGAGGAGCCCGGGTGATGATCATGACGCGGTTTCCTCCATGATTTTGGCGAGGATGTCCGGGGCGGTCCGGTAGGATGCGGGCGTGCCAATGTCTAGCAAAGGCCCCGGCGTTTGGAATCCAAAAAGCCCCCGGCGCGCATACCGAGGAAATACGTCGCGCTCGAGGGAGACTGCCTTGTCCGCCGGAATCGTTTCCAGAACATCGCGGTTGATCACGTACGTCCCGGCGCTGACAGGCCCCGGTCCTGTCGCGACTCCCTTCTCCTCGAATCCCGCGATCTGGTCATCCGCTTCCAGGCGCAACGAGCCGTATCGGGCGCGATCGGACACGTTGACCGCCACGAGCGTGATGTGGGCTCCGGTGCGGATGTGCGCCGCCAGCAACGCGGCCAGGTCCACGCGGACCATGGAGTCTCCGTTCATGACCAGGAACGGATTCGACGCGATCAACGGCGCGGCGCGCTTGAGAGCCCCGGCGGTGTCCAGGGGGCTTTCCTCGCGTGAGTAGCGGATGGCAAGCCCCCACGGCTGACCGTTGCGGCAGTGCGCTTGGATGTGGTCGGCGCCCACGCCCGTGCATAACACAACGTCCCGTATGCCTTGGCCATGCAGACGGGTCAACAGATGATCGAGGAAGGGACGTCCCGCGACGTTTGCAAGCGCCTTGGGGATTGATCCCAGCACGGACTGCAAACGCATGCCCAAGCCGCCGCATAAAATCACGGACGTGACGACGCCTCCATCGGCGCCGTGCGGGTCTGGGCGGTCTATCGGTCGCGCAGCATGAATGGCAAGACATCCTCGTGCGTAGTGCAGGGCGTTGTTGGCGCTGCGAAAGGCGATTGTGCCATCCCCGGGAAACGCGGTCAACTTCGATGCCCGCCGCCGGCGCGTTTGACGGTCTGTTTCGTTGGTGGTAGAGTTACGCATGCGCGCCGGAACAGGACCGAGAGTGCCATAAAAACGCTCCGGCTTCTCAAAAAGGAACGGTTGGTTTGGTCGAAACTCCTGCACATACGCCGGACGGGCTGCGTCACATGCTCGTGGTGGACGATGAGCCGGGCATGCGTCAACTGCTGGCCGCCGCGTTTCGCGATTTGTCGTTCGATGTGACGACCGCCTCGAACGGCGACAAGGCCGTCGAGTTGATCCAGCAGCAGACGTATGACGTGGTCATCACGGATTTGCGAATGCCCGGACGCGACGGTCTTGCCGTGCTGCGCGCCGCCAAGGATCGATCGCTGGACACCGTGGTGATCGTCGTCAGCGCGTACGGCACGATCGAAATGTCCGTCGAGGCGATGCGCTTGGGCGCGTTCGATTTCATCACCAAGCCCTTCAAGCTGCAGCAAATCGAGATGAAGGTGCACAAGGGCCTGGATGCGCGGCCCGTGGCGGCTCCGCGCACATCCGCGCCGCATGTTCCGGGTTCACGGGAACGGTACATCATCGGCGACAGCCAGGACACGCGCACGCTGCTGAAAATGATCGACAAGATCGGCCCCAGCCGCAGTTCGGTGCTGATCACCGGGCCAACCGGCACCGGCAAGGAGCTTGTCGCGCGGGCCATTCATGACGCAAGCCCTCGCAGACACCGCCCTTTTGTGGCGCTGAACTGCGCGGCGCTGGCCCCGGGCATTCTTGAAAGCGAATTGTTCGGTCATGAGAAAGGATCGTTCACGGGCGCGGTGTCGCGGCGCGTGGGCCGTTTCGAGCAAGCGCACACGGGAACCTTGTTCCTGGATGAAGTGGGCGAGATCGATCCGAATATCCAGACCAAGTTGCTGCGCGCCCTGCAAGAAGGCGAGATCGAGCGCGTCGGCAGCGCGCAGACGATCAAGGTGGACGTGCGGATCGTGGCCGCGACCAACGCGGACCTGCGTGAGGCCATCCTGGAAGGGCGATTCCGCGAGGATTTTTACTATCGTCTGAACGTTTTCTCGCTGCGGGTGGAGCCGTTGCGGGCGCGGCCGGACGACATCCCCGCGCTCATTGATCATTTTCTGCGGAAATTCAGCGCGGAAACCGGGAAAAACGTCGTGGGCGTCGATGATGACGTGATGACGCTGTTCATGCGCTATCCATGGCCCGGCAATGTGCGCGAACTCGAAAATGTGCTGGAGCGCGCCGTGGTTCTCGCCGAAGATGCCATTGTCTCGCGGGGTGAAGTTCCGCAGGACATGCTTTTCGCGCCGCAAGAGCCGGATATCGATCCCGGAGTCACGCCGGCTCCGCGCGCCGCGCCGGAGCCGCCGTCGTTGTCCGAACGGACCGATCGTCTCGAATGCGAAATGATCGCCGAAGCGCTGCAGCGGTTTCGGTGGAACAAGACCAAGGCCGCCGAACATCTTGGCATCAAGCGCACCACGCTGCAATACAAAATCAAAAAATACGGCCTTGAGTGAAGCGCGGGCGGAATGCATGGGCTACGAGATAGAGCGGAAGTTTTTGGTGATGGGCGACGCTTGGCGCGAGGGAGCCGCGGGCGCGTCCATGCGGCAAGGGTATTTGTGTCTAGGTCCGCCGTCGTCGGTGCGCGTGCGCATTGAAGGATCCCGCGCGTTTTTGAACGTCAAGCAATCGACCCTCGCGATAACGCGCGCGGAGTTCGACTATCCGATCCCCCTCGCCGATGCCGAAGCCATGCTCGTTTCCTTGTGCGTGGGCGCGCCGGTCGTGAAGACGCGCTACCGGGTTCCGTATGAGGGCTTTATGTGGGAGGTGGACGTGTTCGAGGGCGCGAACGCGCCGTTGGTTCTCGCCGAGATCGAACTTGCTTCCGCGGACCAGGCTTTCGCGCCTCCTCCCTGGATCGGCGCGGAAGTGTCGGGCGATCCCCGTTACCTCAACACGCATCTCAGCGTCTGTCCTTTCAGCCAGTGGTGATTGCAACGCCGTGAATGGGTCTACCGGTTGAAGTATGGCCCGACAAACGTATAGTGCTCGTCGTCCGCATTCTGGACGATGCGCTTGGCGGGTTTGTCGTCCAGATGAAATTCCCGTTTCACTGCGCTCTCGTCCTTCACGAACGTCGCATAGTCGATGTATTTGTCAAAGGGGATGGGCATTCCCAGGCTGACGCGCAGCTTATTCGCGACCACCCACCAGAAGGGGCGCGCCTTGGGCAACTGCGGCGCCCGCGGGTTGCGCATGGCCGTGCGCGCCGTCGTCACCATCCAGCAATTTTGCGTGCATGTCCTCACTTTGGCCCGGATCTCGTCCGCTTTGGGGCTGTCCATGATTTCTTCCCAGGACTGTTTCCGTAAATTGCCCATCCACAAGTCGGGCCGCACATTGCAGGCGTATACGTCGCACCACGGGTCGATAAAGGCGAAGTCGGTCGCCGCCGTGCAGGGAATCAGCCGATCATGCCCCAGGATGTTTTCGATAAGCCCCAGGTTCAGGTACGCGCGGAACCAGTTTTTGATGCTGTTCGATCGCAGCATTTCGGCGATCAGTTTCTCGACTTCCTTGGCGACGCGCACGCGATCGTACATCACGTTGTCGTTTTTGTGGAACTGAAAGGCGTTGTGCAAGGTCGAGGTTGCGTATTCCACGTCTCGTTCCTGGGCAAATCGATACAGATCGACGATCTGGTCGATGTTGTCGTCCTGAATCACGGAGCCGAAGCCAAGGTCCGTGCCGCCCGCTTCCTTGAGGCGCATCAAACCTTCGACCTTTTTCCGGAAGCCGTCCGTTTCGCCGCGGATGAGATTGTTGCGATCGTCGAAGCCCTCCAAGCTGAAGCGCACCTTGATGTTCGGGCGTTTCCGGATGATCGGCTCCAAACGCTCCGGATGCAGGCCGTTGGAACTGATTTCGAGGATTCGGCATTTTGGATACAATACATCGACCAGGTCGGCCAAGTCTGTGCGCAACGTCGGTTCGCCGCCGGTGATATTCAGATTGTCAAAACCGCCCGGCAACTCGCGCAACACCTCTGCGTCCACTTCCTCGGCGGGCTTGGTCGGATATTTCCATATATGGCACATTGAGCACCGGGAATTGCACCGGTACGTCGTGATCACCGTTAAATCCATCGCGCCACCTCGGTCCTTTCAGCGCAGCAAGGGGCTTCGCGTCGTCGCATTGCGGTATACGCCGCTACAATAGAAAGCCCGAAAACACTATACCGTATTCCCATAGCCCGGACAATCGCAGGGATTCTGCATGGCATTGCGGTCTGTGTTTGGCCGGGTTATAATTCACTTCGAGCGTGCGGGCGTTTGCCCAGGCCCCGGAGGGGGGGGAATAATCCCGCGCGGCCATCCCTTTCTTTACGGTAGCGCCGCCCTATGCAGGGGGCGTGGGCAGCAGGTTCGAGACGAAGGAGGTTTCCGGATGAGCAGTGCACAAGACGTGACGAGCGCAAACTTCGATTCCATTGCGGGCGCCGGGATAGCGTTGGTGGATTTCTGGGCGGAGTGGTGCGGCCCTTGTCGCATGATGGGCCCGGTTATCGACGATCTGGCAAAGGATTATCAAGGCAAAGTGGCCGTGGGCAAGATCAACGTCGATAACGAGCAAGACCTGGCCCGGAAGTTCGACGTCCAGAGCATTCCGACGCTGTTGGTTTTCAAGGAGGGGAGCGTTTCGGCGCGATTTGTCGGCGTGACCGCAAAGGGCGAACTTGCCAAGGCTCTTGATAAGGCACTGGCGTAGTTCCGGAGGTGGTTGGGCGAAAATCCTGCGGCGCTCGTGCGCGGCGCGCTATAAGGAATTGGTCCGATGCTCCAGCATTATCTGGCCGTCCTTTTGGGGGCGGTCGCGGGGTGCGTCGCAGCGATCGCGTGGCGCTGGCGGCGTGGGCCGCGCAACGCCGCGTCCGGTTCTTTCTCGCCCTTAGCGGGAAGTTTTTGGGGCGGGGCGTTGGCTCTGATTCTCGCGTATCTCTTGTTCGGTTCTCCGCGCGCCGCGCCGTTGCCGTGGGCCCCGGAAATCGTCCCCATCGCCTCGCGGCAGGCCTTCGAGGCGGTTGCGGCGAGTCCTGAGCCTGTTGTGATCGATTTTTATGCCCCGTGGTGTCCCCCTTGTCGCCGGATGGTTCCATCGTTCAACCGGATCGCCGGGGAAGGGGTGCGCGTCGCTGTCGTGGATATCGATGATCCCAATAACCAAGACCTTGTTCGCATGTTTCGGGTGGAGTCCATTCCGTTGACGATCGTGCTGCGCGACGGAAAATCCATTGTCCGGCGCGAAGGGTATCATTCCCTTGAGGAATTGCGCCATCTGCTCGAAGACGTTGCGGCGCGCGCCGCCATGTGACCGGATGGCGAGCCGTGAGAAGGGGTGAGGCGATTTTTACGCGCCGTGGGTGTTGTGGACAAGGAGGTCGCGGTAGAGCGCCCGGTGCCGCGCCGCCATTGCGGGAACGCTGAATGCTTCGCGAAGATGTCGGGCGGCTTGCTGGGCGCGATGGGCGGCCTGTTCGGGGTGGGCAAGACAATCTTCGATCGCGTCGGCGAACGCGGCGGGCTCGCGCGAATCAACGAGTTTTCCGGTGACGCCGTCGCGCACCAGTTCGGGGATGCCGCCAACGTCGGCGGCAATGACAGGCGTTCCTGCGGCCATGGATTCCATGATGGCGTTGGGGAATCCCTCGACTTTCGAACACAACACCGACGCCGACATGATGCTGTATAGATCGCGGATTTCTTCGATCGTCGCTGCGTGCGTGAAGGCGTTTTCCAGGTTCCGTTTCCGAATGCGGCGATCGATGTCCCTCTGGAGCGGCCCGGCTCCGACCAACAAAAAATGCACGTCTGGCCGGCGGCGGAACAGTTCTTGGGCGATATCGAGAAAAAGCGCGTGGTCTTTGACGGGGCTGAAGTTCGCAACCATCCCAATGACATGGGTGTTGAACGGAATCTTGAAGCGTTGCCGAATCTGCCGGGCATCGAGGCGACTGACGAAGTCGTCGGCGTCGCAGCCGTTGGGGATTACGTGGACGCGGTGCGCGTCGAGTCCTTCCTGCCGGATCGCGAAATCCGCCACTGCCTGGCTGTTGGCGACGACAGCGTCAACCAGTTGATTGGCCGCGTTTTGAAGGCGCAGATGGCGCGGTTTTTTCCAGGCTGCCAGTTCGCGTCGGCTCGATATGACAACCGGCACCCCGGTTTCGCGCGCGGCGCGATTGGCCGCATAGTCAAATCCGGAAAGGAACGTATGCACAATGTCTGGCCGATGCAACCGGAAACAATGGCGCAATTTCCGGCGAAGCCTGGGATCCCACCCGCTCCACAGCCTCAACACGCGCACATAGGCGCCCAGACGCCGCGCATCGCCTGCCAACGTTCCGTCGTGGTCCGTGCATATCACGGTGATCTCATGGTCGCGAACCAAATGGCGGACCAAATACAGCAGCTGCCGCTCGGTTCCTCCGATACGCAGCGAAGGAATTATGTAACAAATCCGAATCACGATTAGGCTCTATGAGACTTTCTGGTCACGCCGACGCGACCCCCTGTCACCGTGCGGCGGACTCCAACAATTCCAGCAGGCGCGGCGCCGCCCGATTCAATGCGTACCGCGCCTCCACGGTCGCGCGTCCTGCTTCTCCCAACTCCCGGCGCAACGATGGATCGCGAAGCGCATCGAGCGCCGCCGCCCACTCCGTCGAGCTGTTCGCCACCATGCCGTTGCGCAGGTGCTCTATCATATCACGCGCCGCCCCCACGGGCGACACCGCCGCCGGCACGCCGCAGGCCATGTACTGCAATGCCTTCAGGGCGCATTTGCCGCGCGCCCACTCCGTGTCGGGCAACGGCATGATGCCCACGGAAAAACCTTGTATTTCCGAGACTTCCGTCTCGAGCGTCCACGGCCTTGCCGCTTCCGGAAGCGGTCCCAGCCGACTCGAGTCTGCCCCGACCAACCGCACGTCGGCATTCCGCAAACCTGCCAAGATGGGCAATGCCTCGCCCAAATGAGCCGTTGTGCTCGGATTGCCAATCCACCCAACGCAAAAGCGTTCCGGGGCTCGTTTCGCGGGGACGAACCGGTCCGTGTCGACCACCGTCGGGAATACCTCTGTTCGCGCGCCGTTTTGCCGGGCCGCTTCGGCCAGCCACGCATTGCCCGCCAAGACCAGGGAGGCCGCTCCCATCAGGTCCTCGATTTGCGCGCGGTTTTCGGCCAGCCGCCACACGCCCCGCAAAGGATGGGGCGGGGCCAAGTGAACGGCGTCGTCGATATCATACACGATGCACCGCGCGCAGCGTCGGAGCAGCGCCGCCATGCCGGCCAGATACGCCGTCATGATGGATTTCTGAACCACCACGATGTCGTAGCGCCGTGCGGCAAGAATTTGGATGATGCGTCGGCGCGTTTCTCGCAGGTGATACCACATCGGGCGCGTCCGGCGGTCTGGTCCTGTCAAAACCGCATACTCGGCTTCGGTGAGCGGACTTGCCAGCGTGCACGTCACGCCATGGGCCCGCAGATACGGCAGAAACTGTTCCACGCGATACCGCGAACTCGCCGCCGTCCGCGGGTATAGCGTCAAAAACAGGATCCGTAACGGATTACGCCCCACCTTCCAGCCGCTCCATCGCCCGGGTCAGCACGGTCTCGACCCCAATCGACCCCAGACAGTCCGGAATGCCGCGCGGGCACTCGCCCGGAACGGCGTTCCGTTCGGAGGCGTTCCAACAGCCCTGACATGCCCGCCCATTTCGTACGGACGTCAGGCGCGGCTCGTGACGGAATAGTATATCCGGGCGCGTAGGGCCGAACAAGGCGATCACGGGCGTTCCCGCCGCGAGGGCTAGGTGCATTAGTCCCGAATCGCCGCTTATCAGCAAGCGCGCGGCGTGCAGCACGCATGCCGCTTCCCGCACCGTCGTGCGGCCCGCCAGGTTCGTTCCCGCCCCTATCGGCGTATGCCCCATCCCCAGTTCCACGACGGGATATCCCTGTTTTTCGAGCGCCCGCGCCAGTTCCCGCCAGCATTCCAGCGGCCACCGTTTGGTTGGCCACGACGCTCCCGCCGCCACCGCCACAAATCCTTTGTCTGCATCCGGGATGCCCTCGAGAAGGGGGGTGTTCCAATCTTCGTAATAAAGTCGCGGGGTTTCTTCCGGCACGGCCACATGCGCCATGCGCGCCAGATGCATCAAGCGATTGACCGTGCGGGGCGCGCCTCGCAACGAAAGAAGCCAATCCGTTGCGCCGTCGCACGGGTTGACGGCGTCCACATAGGGGTTATCCAGAAGCAATTCGGGATAGGTGCACGCCACGCACACCGTGCTTGCCCGATAGCGCCGTTTCAGCGCCGCATAGATGGGCAGCGCCATGATTTCGTCTCCCAGACGCCACCGGACATCCACGAGAATGCTTATGGGACGGCCCATGAGCCGTTTCAGGGTCATCCGGAAACCCCGGATCGCCCGACGCCCATGGCGTTGGAGAAAGAAAGGCGGTTCTTCGTAGGGGGCGTTAGGCGGCACTCGGGTTTTCCTCCTGGCAAAGGGGACGGAAGGCGCCCGGCGAAACGCGGTGCGATCCGGGGCGCATTTGATACACGACAACCTTCATATTTGTTTTACGGGAATAACTTGCCGCTATTGCGGGTTTCGCGTCTTTATGGTAATATGAAAAAGGCGTCAAATGAAAAACGTGGTCATGTAGGAGAAGTAGCGGGCCATGACCATACCGTCGGCGGGGTAGTGAACGTTGACAGCGTAAGGAGCGTTCCATGTCCATGAGACCCGAAACCAACGCCGTGGTGCTCGTTGTCGATGATGCTGAAGAGAACCTTGTCCTCATGCAGGGGTTCCTGGGCCATCGGGGGTTTGAGGTGCGCTTCGCTCTGTCGGGAGAGGAGGCCCTTTCCATGATAGAGGCTTCGCTGCCGGACATTGTGCTCCTTGATCTCGTGTTGCCGCAAATGAACGGTTTCCAGGTCTGCGAACGGATGAAGCGTGATTTTCGCACGCGTCATATTCCGGTGATTATCATAACCGGCATTTCCGACCACGAGGCCAATATCAAGGCGCTTGAAGCCGGGGCCGACGATCTGCTCGTCAAGCCGTTCGATAGCGTACTCCTGGAAGCGCGCATCCGCAATTCGCTTCGGGTCAAGCGAATGCAAGACCAGCTTATCGAATATCAAGAGCGTTTGGAAACGCGCATTCGGGAGCGGACGGAGCAGGTTGAGCGTTCTCAGCACGTCACCGCCTTTTCGCTGGCCCGGCTGGCGGAATCGCGCGATCCGGAAACCGGGGAACACCTGGGAAGGATGCGCGCCTACGCCCGGGAAATCGCCGTGGAGCTTTCGACGCGCCCCAAATATCGGCACGCGCTTGACAGCGTATTTATCGACGAGTTGTACCATGCGAGTCCCCTGCACGACATTGGCAAAGTGGGCATTCCCGATCGCATTCTCCTGAAGCCTGGCAAGTTGACGCCGCAAGAATTCGATATCATGAAGACCCATGCCAACATCGGCGGCGACACTCTCGAGGCGGCCGACAAAGAGGCGGGGCGGATCACGTTCTTGGCGATGGGGCGTGACATCGCGTATTTTCACCACGAGCGATGGGACGGCGCAGGGTATCCTTCTGGCTTGAAGGAGGAGGACATTCCTCTGTCGGCGCGCATCGTGGCGCTTGCCGACGTATACGACGCGCTGTCGTCGAAACGGCCCTACAAAGACGCGTTTTCGCACGAGGCGTCGCGCGGCATCTTGTTGGAAGGGCGCGGTTCTCAGTTTGATCCGGACGTGGTCGACGCGTTTCTCGCCCGTGAGGAGAAAATCCTTGCCATCAAAAAGGAGCTTCCCGACACGGGGGCGCTGTCGATGCTTCAAAAACTGATTGCTTCCTTGGAGACGTGCGCCGCCCAGCAGACGCAGTGAGGCGCGCAGACGACCGGGAAGCGCGGGCGCGGGTTGTTTTTTGATTGCCGCGCAGGCTCCATGGATCTATAGAATGCCGGGGGGGCGATCGTTACAATACCGCGCATGTCCGCCAACATCCTAGAACCGTCCGGCGAATCGCGCGCAGGGCGAAAATTGTTCGATCTGTGCCTGCGCTGCATGATCGGGTATCTACTGGGCATGGCCGCGTTGTGGGTGATCGGCGTGGAAGGCATCTACCTCAACGCGACGCCGTTCTATGCGTATCTCAGTCCGGTTTTTGATTCGCTCCTTGTTCCCGCCGCTGCCCTTTTGCTCATGGGCGCTGTCGTATTTGTCGTCCGGCGATGGGTCTGGCCGCGAGAGCGCGTTTCTTGGCGGAGGACCGGCGCGTTCGCGGCTGTGTGGCTGTTTGCGGTCCTGATCGTGGCGTCGGCCATCCCCTTGGAAGCGCGGCAAAACGGCGTGACCGTTGCCGCCGCGCTGGCGTCGAAGTGGGCCGCGTTCCGCTGGAATGTTTTGGCCGTGGTTGTTTTTACGGGGGGGCTTATTGCCTGGATTGTGGCGGCTCAGCGCTTGGGTTGGCGCGACGGCATTCCATCCGAGCGAGCCGCGGGGTGGATGCTGGTCGCGATCGTATTTTTCGTTTTTGTTTTTTCGGCGTCGATCGCCTTGTTGCGCGACGGGATCGGCGGCATCACAATGGCCTATGATCGCCATGCCAGCGAGTATATCGGCGACATTGGGCGCGGCATGTCGATTCGCGGCCTGTTTCGCGACTATCTGACGTTGCACCCCTATCTTTCGATGCACGCCAAGGTGCATCCGCCTGGTCCCATCGCGATGTTGTGGTTGTTGTCGTATGTAGCGGGGCGCGGTTCTTTTGGGTTGTCCTTGGCGACGATGGCCGTCGGCAGTTTGAGCGTGGTTCCGTTGTATTATTGGGTGCGCGACTTGTTCGATCGGCGTGTCGCGTTGACGTGTTGTTTGTTGTTCGCGCTGATGCCGTCGGTTGTGCTGTTTACGGCGACCAGCGCGGATATTTTGTTCATGCCGCTCACGTTGACGACGCTGTTCCTGTTCTGGCGCGCCATGCACCGGGCCTCCATCGGCTATGCTTGCGGCGCGGGAGTGTTGTATGCCGCGATGTCGTTGACGTCGTTCTCGTTGGTAAGCGTTGGGGCTTTTTTCGGATTTGTCGGCCTGTGGCGCATGCTGCGTCCGGAGGGCCGACTTTCGGTCATCCGAACGGCCGTCGTCATGGGCGCTTCGTTTCTCGCCACGCACGCCCTCGTGTATTTCTGGTCGGGATTCGACATCGTCGCTTGTTTCTGGGCGTGCCACGATCAGTTCAGGCTAGACCAGACGCACCTCGACGCGCTGACGCCGCGGTTGCCGGCGTGGACCTATTGGATTTTGAATCCGATGTGCTGGTTGTATTTTGCGGGAATCCCGACGTCGGTGTTGTGCCTTCGCCGTTGGAGTAGGCCCGAAGCGCAGACGAAGGCTCTGTTCCTGACGTTTCTGTTGACGTTGGTCGCGCTGAATTTTTTGTATCTTGCGCGCGGCGAGGGCGAGCGCAGCGCAATGTATGTCATGATATTTTTCGTGATTCCGGCGGCGCAGATGCTTGATCGCAAGACGCAGCAGGCGCGGTCGCTGGGGCCGATCGTGGCGGCGTGCAGCTTTCTGGGGCTGCAATGCTGGTTTACGGAGTCGTTGTTCAATACATACTGGTAGAGCCAACAAGGTCGATTGGGACGCGAGACGTGTGGCGCGACAAAACCGTGTCGGTGGTTTTTCCGACGTATAACGAGAAGGATTCGATACGGGCGGCGATCGAAGATTTTTTCGATTCCGGTCATGTTGACGAGATTGTCGTCGTCAACAATAACGCCGCCCCCGGGACGGACGACGAGGTCCGTCTCACTCGGGCGCGCCTTGTGTATGAGACGCGCCAAGGGTATGGGTACGCGATCCGGCGCGGCTTGCGGGAGGCCGTTGGCGACATCCTGATCATCGCAGAGCCCGATGGCACGTTCTCCGGTCATGACATCATCAAGCTTCTTGCCTATTGCGATGATGTTCCGGTGGTGTTCGGCACCCGCACCCAGCGTGAGCTCGTGTGGGAAGGGGCCAACATGGGCCTCTTTCTCAAGTGGGGCAACTGGGCCGTTGGCAAACTCATGGAGTTTTTGTTCAACACCACGCTGCTCACGGACGTCGGTTGCTCGATGCGCTTGTTTCACCGCGCCGCGTATGAGAAGATTCGCCCGCAGTTCGCCGAGGGCGGCTCGGCGTTTGGGCCGCATTTGATGCTGTTGACGATCCTCAACGGCGTCCCGTTCATCGAAGTGCCCGTGAACTATCGCAAGCGCGTTGGGGAGTCCAGCGTGACCGGCAGCAAGGTGAAGGCCTTTTTTCTGGGGCTTCAGATGATTCGGATGATCCTGCGCTACCGCGCGTTGTCGTGGGCCGGCGCGTTGCCGCGCGCGCCCAAGAATCGGGAGGAGCCCTGATGCCGGGCAAAGCCGTCGCTGTTGATTCCGGCAAAGACCTCGAGGCGCGCGTCGCGGCGTTGGGCGAGGCCTTGGGGTTGAACGTGACCCGGCAGGTTGGCGTGGGGCGGCGCATTTGGGGCGCGAAACGCTTCATCGATATCGTGTTGAAGCACCCCGTGACGCGCGTCAGTCTCGGGATCGAGTGCAAGTTTCAGGGCGGTTCGGGCAGCGCCGAGGAGAAGATACCGGCGACCATCGAGGACATCAAGGCGTGGCCGATTCGCGGCATCGTGGTGTATAGCGGCGCGGGGTTTTCGCAGAACATGGAATCGTATTTACTCTCGACGAGATCTGCCGTCGAGTTGGGCGACTTGCAAGCATGGCTCGAACTGTACTTCGGACTGTAAGACGCATGGGGCGTCCGACCGTTACGCCGCGGCCTTTTCTCAAATGGGTTGGCGGGAAGGGGCAATTGTTGCCGGAACTGCTGAAGGCGGTCGAGGCGGCTGGGGCGTTCGGGAAGTATCATGAGCCGTTTGTAGGGGGCGGCGCGCTTTTTTTCGAGTTGTCGCGGTTGGGGCGGATGAAGGGTCGCAAGGCTTTCCTTTCCGACAACAACGCGGGGCTTATCGAGGCCTACAAGGGCGTTCAGGAAAATGCCGAGGCGATCATCGCGTTGTTGCATGGGCACAAGGAGAAGCATTGCGAAGCGTATTTTTACGCGATGCGCGCGGATGTGCCGTCCGATGCCATCGCGCGTGCGGCGCGCGTCATTTACCTCAACAAGACGTGTTTCAACGGACTCTATCGCGAGAACAGCAAGGGGTTGTTCAATACGCCGTTTGGCCGGTATAAGAATCCGCTGATTTGTGACGAAGAAAACCTGCGCGCGGTGGCGGCGGCGTTGAAAGACGCTCGCATCGAGCAGCGTCCGTTCGAGACCGTGATCGCGCGCGCCGCGAAGGGCGATTTCGTTTATTTTGATCCGCCCTATCATCCCGTGTCGAAGACCGCGTCTTTCACCAGTTACGACAAGGGCGGTTTTGGCGAGGACCAACAGCGACGTCTTGCCGAAGTTTTCGCCGAGCTCGATCGGCGCGGCGTCAAGGCGCTGCTTTCGAACTCGAAAACGCCGTTTATCGAGGAACTTTACCGCGCATTCACCCTCCGGGAAGTCTTCGCCACGCGCGCCATCAACAGCAAAGCCGACCGGCGCGGAGCCGTCAGCGAGGTGTTGGTCTCGAATTTCATGTAGCCCGGACGGTCGCCTCGGCGTTGCCGAATCAGTCGAGCAGCCGACGATACATTTCCATCGTTCGCCGCGCCACGCTTGTTATGTTGAATTCGCGAACGCTTCGAAGGCGCGCCGCCTCGCGCATGGATGCGGCCAGGGCGGGGTCTTGCAGGATGCGGGTCACGGCGGAGGCCACGGCGGCAGGGTCGTCCTGGGGAACAATGAAGCCGGTTTTGCCGTCTTCGACAATGTCCGAGGCGATGCCGGGCATGTCGGCGACAACCGTGGGAACCCCGGCGGTTTGGGCCTCGATCAACGCATTGGGGAGCCCCTCGTTGCGCGACGGGAACACAAAAACGTCCGCCGCCCGCAGGAAACGTTCCGGATCGGACACGGCGTCCGTAAACACAGCCGTTCCGGCGACGTCTTTCCGGTCGAAGCGTGCGCGGATCGAGGCGACGAACGCGTCCGAGAATTCGTGATTGTCCGCCTGTCCTTTCAGCGGTCCCACGAATAGGAGACGCGCTGTCGGCGCGGCGGCAAGAATTGAGGGCCATGCCTGGGCCACGATGTCCACGCCCTTGCGCCGGATGATCGCCCCCACGAAAACGGCCAAGGGCGCGTCGGGGTCCCACCCCCATTGTGAACAAAGCGCTGTTTTGGCGGCGCGGCGTTCCTCGGCGGAAAGGGGAGCGAAACGTTTTTCGTCGACGCCTTCAGGCAATTGGACGGTTTTCGCGCTGTCCCATTCCGATTGTTCCACGCTGCGGACCAGCGCGGTGGACAACGCCACGAAACGGTCCGCCATGCCCAGGACGGCGATTTTCATGCGGCCTAATCGCGTGGCTTTGATCGATTGCGGGTCGTCGGCTCCCATCAGCGTGAGGACGACGATGCTTTTTTTGCCCAGCGCTCGCGCCGCCAACACTCCTCCTAACGCCGACCATTCCGCGCCGTGGAGATGGATGATGTCCCACTGTTTGCGCCGGCGAAAGGCCCAGACAAACACGCGCGCCGCGAAGCCGATGGCGCCTATGCGTCCGCGTCCGCGCCGGAGCCGGTGCACCTCGAAACCGTCCATTATCTCTTGGGCGTCGGTTTTGGCGGCGCTGGAAGTGAGCACGACGACCTGCGCCCCTTCTCGTTGCAGAAAGGGAACCAGCGTCTTTACTTGATATCCTTGGCCCGTATACGCCGGCGGAAACCACGTGATGACTTTGAGAATGCGCATGATCACCCCGCACGTTGCATGGCGTCCGCAAGAAATCGTTCGCGGGCGCGCTGGACTGGATCCACTCTTTTACGAGCCGTTCGAAAACTCGATGGTCACGATTTTGTATGCATCGGCTTCCACTGGAATCACGCCGGGCTTTGCCACGGCGATGGGCGCCACGCGGTCCTCGTTGAGGTTCGTTCGCCAAGCCTTTTTCACCGGTGCGCGGAAACGCAGGTTTCCTTTCGCCTTCTTGCCGGTGGGGTTGTACAGGCGCACAATAAACGTGTCGCGGTCTTCCGCCTTTTTGATGGCGGCAAAACGCAATATCTGGTTGTCGATTTCAAAGAGGGAAGTCTGCTGCGCGGGCAAGGAGCCTTTGTGCTTGCGCGTTTGGACCAGGCGCAGCGCGCTGCAGAAGCGTTCGGCTTCGAGCGGGATGTTCGCCGTTTTCCAATCGCCCGCGTGCGGACGGATCGCGTAGCGTATCTCGTGACGGCCAAGGCATTGTGCGCCCTTCTGTGAGGGGAAGTCCGCGCTGACGCGGGTCTCGGTGCAAATCCACACGCGCACGGCGCGCAACAGCGCCAGCGCCATCGTCCGTTCTTCGTTGTCGAGCACTTCGTATTCGGCGAGGCTGTCGTTGAGGAACGCCAGGCCCGTCTTGCCGTCGCTGACGTCCACGAAATTATTTTGCGGCAACGTGCCCATGTCCGACCAAACGGCTTCGGGCGATGGTCCTTGCGGGCGGATCGGGCGTCGGTCGACGATGAAGTGCCCGGCGGCGTCCGCGTGGGTGGCGTTTGTCAGGCCGGTTGGGAACATGGCGCGGAGGTAATGGTCTTCGATGCGGTTGTCGAACGAGACGTTGACTTCGACCTGTTCTGCGCCGGCGCACAGCGTGACGGCGGTGCGGATGGTGAGGTCTTCGAGTTCCTCGACGCGATAGCGGTGTTCTCGGTTTGCGCGTTTTGGCAGGCGCATCGTGATTTCGCTGACGAGCGTTGCGCGCAGCGGGCCGGATTCCTCGCTCCAGATGCGCGCAGAACAGCCCAGCGAGGTGTGGATTTGGTTGTACGTTGGATAGTCGCGAATCCAATAGTCGCCGAGGTCGCCGGCGTCCTCGAAGTAGTTCAAGTTTGAGAACGTGCGATTCAGGCGTTTCGCGGTGAGGTTGAAGGATCCGTTCGGGTTCATCTCGACGCGCAGGAATTCGTTTTCCATGATGTTCGGCGTCTTGAGCAGCGTGCTTGTGCGCACGAGCGAGTCCGACCGTTCGATGCCCTTTTCGGTCGCTTCGGCGAGCGAGCCTGCGCGGAAGATTTTGTAGCCGCCCGCAGGCACTTCGCCGGCGTCAAAGAACACGCGATGGCGCTGGCAGTTGTATGGAAACGCGCGGGTGTGCAATTCCGCGACGCAATAGGCTTCGGCGCTGCGGCCTTGCGCTTGCGTGGAGACGGGCTTGCCTTTTGCGTCGAACATCTGAAGTCCTTCCGGCGCGGGCGGCCAGAAGGGATTCTTGGGCATGTCGTCGGGCACGTTCACCCACGCCTCGACCACTTCGCGGCGCGGATACGGGGTCGGGTTGTAGACGGTGATGAGGATGTCCTCGTCGCGGAATGCGGACATGTCGGTGCGCTGGGTCAGTTCGCGCAAGGCCCGATCGCCGAGCGCCTCGCCCAATTCGATGACCTGCCGCAAGCGGTTTTCGACGTCGAGCACGGTTTTGTCCTGCGTGACGCCGTTGACGCTGTCGTGCGGGTGCGATTCCATCAGGAATTGCCATGCGCGCGTGATCAACGTTTGCGGATATTCCGCGCCCGCCAACGCCGCCACGGCGCTCATCGGTTCCGCGAATCGGATGAGCAAGTCCTGGGCGCGACGGTTGATCCGCTTGAGATAGAGCCGCGTTGGCAACGCGTTGCCCGTGCATGCCGCCGCGGGGCCGTCGCGCAATTCGCCGTCCACGATCGGCAACTTCTTGCGGTCGATCTTGCGCCGCATGAGATCGACGAACGCCGGCATTGTCGTGTGGACCCACTCGCGGTCGGGGGCTTGGTCGGCCTCGTTCACGCGCTGGAGCATGTCCGGGAACATCGGTTGACTGGCGGTGTAGTCGCACCCGTTCAGCATGAGGCGGTCGTTGGGAAGAAGGCTTTCATCGGTGGTGGCCCACGTTTCCTCGAGCATCTCCTGCGTGATGATCTCCCGGCAGAACGTCTGCGGCGCGTCGAGCATGTAATGGTCGCGTTCTTTGCCTTCGGCGTCCGCGCGATGGTAGGCGACTCTGCCCTTCGCCCATTCGTAGCGCCACCCCAGGCCTTCGTGGTGCGTGCCCGCCAGGGCCGAGAGGTGGACCTTGAAGTAGAAGTTTTGGCGGCCCAGCGCGCCGAAGCGCGTGGTGAGGAGTTCGCTGCCATCGGGGGAACGCCAGAGGAATTCCGAGAACGGCGCGCGCTCCTTGCTCACCTTTTTGCCGATCATGGCGATGTCCATGCCGAAACCCGCGTAGATTTGGGCGAGCTGCGCGGTCTGACCCCATCCGAAGGACGTGTAGCCGACGTCGAATACGCCGCCAAGGGTCTGGCAACGGCGACGGCCCCATAGCAGATTGCGAATCATCGATTCGCCGTCGATGGGGTATTCGTCGGGCAGGATGAGCCACGGGCCAATCTGGAGTTTGCCCGCCGCGACGAGGGCCTTGATGCGCGGGGCCATTTCCGGGCGCACGTCTAGATAGTCGATCACGGGCGAGACCTGGCCATCGAGCAGGAATCCGGGGTACTTGCCCGATTCGAGCACCTCGATCAATTCGTCCATGAACTCGATCAGCATCAGGCGCGTTTCCCAAATGGGATAGCGCCATTCGCGGTCCCAGTGGGTGTGGGACACGACGTGTCCGATGCGTTTGCTTTTTCCGCCGTATTGTTTTTTCATGTTGTTTCCTTTTTTGGGCGGCCGACGGGTCGCCGCGACGCATCCGGAAATGTACTCCAAACGGCGCACGACTTCCAAGCCTGAGGCCTCGATCGAAGGCGCGTTATGCCGGCGGGGATGGGCCGCTTTACATCGCGGAAGGCTAGTGTCTTGGGTTGCAACTTCATTGATTCATTCACGATGCAAACTGTTTCGCGATCCTGCGCCCTCCCAATTTTGCGTAGTGTCCCGGAGGGACAATTGAATGTAGCCCACCACTTCAGTGGTGGGACACGGCGCCCTCTTGTAGAGAGTCCCGTAGGGACGATTGATATACCCACCGTTAGGGTTCCATCGCGCCTACGGCACTGCTGGAATTTCGAATTCGCTGTTCCCAGCGATACATCGCTGGGCTACATTCAATTGTCCCTACCGGGACACAAGCCCGCGAGCCGTTGGTCCCATGCGTGGACCGGTCTCGATACCCAACCAAGTTATTCAACGAATTGGTAATTCAACACACTAGTTTCTATACTACGTCCTTCTTGAGGGATGGGCGATTCATGCAACGCGAAGACAGACCGATTCATTTTTCAACGGAACTGATCCATGTGCCGCATGCGTATTCGGTGCCGGCGCTGCAGCGGCTGTATTTTGAGTTGTCGCAAACGAAGGCCGCGTACGAAAGCACGGATTTCAGCCAGCCGGGCCCGCCCCGGTTTTATAGCAAGCGCGGCGCGCGGACGCAGTCGATTGCGTTGTTCTTGCCGGATCGCGTCGTTCTTATCGAGGAATGGGTCGACATCGCGCTCTCCGATTTTTTGGAGAAAATTCGGACGATCACGCTGCGCCTGCCTGGAGCCGCGGGCGTGCAGGGCTTCATCGCGCATACGGCCACGATTCGCACGACGTTCGCCCTGACGCATTATCCCGACGCGCGCGTTTTTCTGATGGACCACGCCTGCAATCAGGCAGGCCGCATTTCGCCGCATTTCGGGCGTCCCGTCTCGATAGGCGGTCTGCGTTTCGTTTTGCCGGAAACGTCGGAGCACAAGGGAACGCTTACGGTCGTGATCGAGTCCTACCGCGAAAGTCTGCAAGAGGTGTATGTCGAGGTGAAAGGGGTATACGGACAGGATCCGTTCTCTTGCGACGCTCCCGAGGCGGCTTGCGCCAACATCCGGAGCCTCTGTTCGTTCATCGGGGACAACGTGTATTCGTACCTGAGTCAATACGACGCGCCGCAGGAAACCCATACGCCATGAGCCGCGCTTCCATCCGCGTTTGGGCCGATTTGCCCCAGGCGACCATCGCCGCAAATCTGTACGGCCATTTCGCGGAGCACCTGGGCCGCTGCGTCTACGAAGGCATATGGGTTGGTCCTGCCTCGCGCATTCCCAACGAGAACGGGCTTCGACTTGACGTGTTGGCGGCCTTGAAGCAGCTTCGGGCCCCGGTCGTGCGATGGCCGGGGGGCTGTTTTGCCGACGATTACCATTGGCGCGACGGCGTCGGTCCTCGCGACACGCGTCCCAAGACCATGAACATTTGGTGGCAGCAGACCGAGCCCAACGAATTCGGCACCGATGAATTCCTGCGGTTCTGCCGGGCCGTTGGATGCGATCCGTATCTTTGCGCGAATGTTGGTTCGGGCACGCCCCAAGAGGCGCGCGCATGGCTCGAGTATTGCAATTTCGGGGGCGACACGACGCTGACGGCGTTGCGGGCCGCCAACGGCCATCCTGCGCCTTACGGGGTGCGGCATTGGGGCGTGGGCAACGAAAACTGGGGTTGCGGCGGCGGGTTTTCGCCGGAGCAGTACGCGCAGGAATTCGCTCGTTTCAGCGTTTATTTGCGCGCCGTCGATCCCGCCATCGAGTTGGTGGCTTCCGGGGCGGGGATGGATCTTGCCAACCCGATTTTGATGCGATGGAACCATGATTTTTGCGCGGCCATGCCGCACGCCCATCTGATCGATCATTTGGCGATGCACGCGTATTTTGCGCGCGGCAAGGGCGCCGAGTTTCACGATGCCGAGCATTACGCCTTGTTTGGCGATCTGGTGACTTTCGAGCGCGAGATAGAGCGCGCCGATCACGTGTTGGGGTATTTTTATCCGCACAAGCGCGTGGGGCTCATCATTGACGAATGGGGCGTGTGGCATCCGGAGGCGACCGTCGACAACGGCCTGGAACAGTCCAACACCCTGCGGGACGCCTTGTTCGCGGCGTCGTGCTTGAACCTGTTCCATCGTCATGCCCGCCGCATTGTCATGGCCAACATCGCGCAGACCATCAACGTCTTGCAGTGTTTGGCCATCACCGAAGAGGATCGCATGGCCTTGACCCCCACCTACCACGTCTACGACATGATGCGCCCGCATATGGGAGCGCGTCTGTTGACAAGCGAGGTGGAGACGCCGACGTTCGAGGCGCATCCCATCGGATTGCATGCCAAGCAGGCCGTGCCGCTGCTGAACGCCAGCGCCAGCATTGCCGGGAAAAAGGTCTTTCTCTCCGTGGTCAACCCCAGCCTCGATCAGCCCATCGAAACCCCGATCGATCTGCGCGGGGCGGGCATTGCCGCCGTTAGCGGTCGCGTTCTGACTTCCGCTTCTCCGCGCGATGCAAACACCATTGCCGCGCCTAAAACCGTGACGCCTAAACGCGTGAAGGTCGAAGCGAGCGGCGGCGGATTCACGTGCGTCCTTCCTCCGTGTTCCTTGACGACGCTGACTATCGCGCTCGCGTAGCGGGGCGATCGAAGGGCGAGAGGGATCCTCATGAACATGCTCCCTAAGCGGGCGGCCGGTTTGGCCATGGCGGCGATTGTAGCGGCGGCGGCCGTTGCGGCGGCGAAGGGCTGCTGGTTTCGTCCCGATCTGTATGCGGTTTCCGGCCAGACCATGGGCACGAAATACACGATCAAGATCGTCGCGCCCCTTGCGGAAAAACGCGTTGTCCGCGACGCTTTTGCCGCTGCGGACGCGGTCTTGCGGGACATCGACGCAAAAATGTCCACGTATCGGCAGGATTCGGAATTGTCGGCGTTCAACCGGCTGCAAAGCACGGAGCCCTTCGTTTTTTCGGACGACGTCTTTTCCCTGATTCAGTTCGCGCAGCGCATCAGCAAGGCGACCGATGGCGCGCTCGATATCACGGTGGGGCCGCTGGTCAACGCGTGGGGCTTTGGGCCGCAAAAACGGCCGACCCGCGTCCTGACCGACGCCGACCTCGCTCCGCTGCGCGAACGCGTCGGTTATGCCATGCTGACCCTCGATCCTGCCGCGAAGACTGTCCGCAAAGCGCGGCCCGACATCCAGTGCGATCTATCGGCCATCGCCATAGGCTATAGCGTCGACAAAGTCGCTTTGCTCCTCGAAGCGCGGGGTTTCGCTCGCTACATGGTCGATGTGGGCGGCGAAGTGCGCACGCGCGGATTCAACGCGGACGACGCGCCCTGGAAGATCGCCATTGAAAAGCCCATCGCGGAAGGGCGCGCGATCCAGACGGTTCTTTCCCTCAGCGGCCTATCCATTTCCACGTCGGGCGATTACCGGAATTATTACGAGGAAAACGGCGTCCGCCTCTCCCACGAAATCGATCCCAAGACAGGCCGGCCCATCTCGCACCGCCTCGCTTCGGCAAGCGTCGTCGCCCAGGAATGCGCCTTCACCGATGGCTACGCGACCGCCTTCATGGTGATGGGTCCGGAGCGCGCGTACGACTTCGCTGTCCAAAACGACATCGCCGCGCTGTTTTTCGTTCACGACGATGCGGCCCCGGGCGGATTCGTCGCAAAGGCATCGCCCGCGTTCGAGAGATTGGCGGCTCCGTGAACTCAATCCGTGGCGCGTGCGGCCTGAGCAGCCGCATGGGGCATGGGTTTGTGAGCGCGGCGGTTTTGACATGAGGTTCGGCGCCCAAGCGGGGACGAAGGAACGCGTTGCCTATTCCGAGGTACAATAACAGCGGGATGGATTTTGCGTTGTCAGGAAGAGAGGCGGGCCGGTGCAGAAGACAATACTGGGACGCAGCGCGATGCGTGTCGCGGCAGTAGCCGTGTTGCTGCTCATGGGTTTTTCGGGGTGTCTGTTTTCCGCGCGCCGCCCCGTCGCCGTACGCACGTCGAAACCTTCTCCCGCCGCCGAAGCGCCCGCGGTCGCCCCGTCCGCCAAACCGGAAACGGCGACATCGCTGGAGGCGCTGCGGGTGCGGGTGCGGGTGATGACCGGGATGCAGGAAGTGCGCGTTGCCGCAGCGCAGCCCTTGACCTTCGTCGATGCTCGCGGGCGTCATGCCGCGCCGGCGGGCGAATACGTCGTGCGTCTCACGCAGGCGATCCCCGCCAAGCGCGCCTATCGTCTTTTCACCAAATCGTTCAAGCCTTCCGATCGCGACGCGCAGGACGCCTATGTGAAGCAATGGCGCGCCGCCGGTTACAATCCGGAGCCGGAGACGCTGGGCCGCCGGTTCGAAGGGTCCGATGGAAAGGTCTACGACGCCCGGATCATCTGGATATCCTTGGCGCGGCTTGACACGGAGACCGAGGCGGAATCGCTCAAGAAACGTCTCGAACCGCAAGGCGTCTGGGGTTGGATTCGCCTGCAAACCATCGCGCCGGGAACGGGCAAGCTGCTCCTCCAAGGCGCCGGCGCGCCGCCGATGGTCTTCGCGCCGCTCACGATCGAAAGCGCGGGCCCGGTGCAGGTGACGGGCGTGTCCGGCATGACGCGCACGTGCGGCGGAAACCTCGAACTTGCCGTGAACGGTTCCGGGCAAATGGATGTTATCGAGACGCCGCAGGTCGATGAATATCTGCGCGGCGTGGTGCCGTCGGAGATGCCCGCGGGATGGCCCGCCGAAGCGCTCAAGGCGCAAACGGTGGCGGCGCGCAGCGAAATCCTTGCGAACATCGGCATGAAACACTGCCTTGAAGGATTCGATTACTGCGCCGACGAGCACTGCCGCGCGTACAAAGGGATCGCGGCGCGCCACGCGGCGACGGATGCGGCGGTTTCCGCCACGGCAAACGAGGTCATTGTCCAGAGCGGACGTCTCATCCCGGCGGTGTTCCATGCCAATTCTGGCGGGTGGACCGAGAACAACGAGGTCGTCTGGTCCGCGCCGCCTGATCCGGCGCTGCGGGCGAGGCCCGATTTCTCGCCTGGAAAGGCTCCTGCGCAGACCCCGACGGAAATGGGCATCGAACGCTGGCTGCGATTGACGACCCCGGCCTTGGCGACGGACGCGCCCGATTTTCGCTGGACGCGCCGCGTAGGGGTTCTCGAGCTTTCCGAATCCGTGAACAAAAAATATCCCGTGGGTCGAATCAAGCAAATTGTATTGGGCGATCGCGGACCTGGCGGGCGATTGCGTTCCGTGACGGTGGTGGGAACGCGAGGGTCCGCCGTCATCGACCGCGACCCGGCCATACGGCTTGCATTTGGAGGACTTCCGAGTGCAATGTTTATGGCGGAGCCGGTGCAGGGCCCCGGGGGGCCGAGCGCCTTCGTGTTTACGGGGGGCGGTCGCGGCCACGGCGTGGGCCTGAGCCAGTGCGGCGCGCGCGCCCGCGCCCTGGAAGGCGCGTTGTATCGGGAGATTGTGGCCCATTATTTTTCGGGTTCGACGGTGGAAAGGATCCGCTGACATGGACTGGACAGAACTGCGCCACAAGCCGGTGCGCTTTGGAATCGGCTTGATGTCGGGGGCTTCCTGCGAGGGCATTGATGCCGTGCTCGCCCGCATCAAGGGGACAAGCTCCGGGCTCTTGTTCAAGCTTATCCGCCACAAGACATTTCCCTATACGCCCGCGTTTCGCCTGCGATTGCAGGCCCCGCGTCTCGACGCCCATGAATTGGCCTTGCTGGATTTTGAATTGGGCGAACGTCTGGCAGAGGCCGCGCTCGACATGATTCAGGCCGCCAAGGACGAAGGCATTGGGGGGGTCGATTTCGTCGCTTCGCATGGCCATGCGGTGGCGCATATCCCGCCGCGCGACGCGAATCCTTGCGGCGCCTTGCAGATCGGCCAACCCGCGGTGATTGCCGAACGGGCGCATGTGCCGGTCGTCTCTCAGTTTCGCATGCGCGACATGGCGGCGGGCGGTCAAGGATGGCCGCTGGGCACTTACGCCGATTGGCTTCTCTTTTCGCGCGAAGACCGCACGGTGGCATGTTTGACCTTGGGCGGCATCGCGAGTTACACCGTGGTGACGCCGGAATTCAAGGAAATCCTCGCGTTTGACGTTGGCCCCTGCAACATCGCCATCGACGGGGCCATGCGGTTGCTCACGGCTGGCGAGCAAGAGATGGACGCGGACGGATCGCTCGCGGCAAAAGGCGAGATCATCGGGGAGTTCATTGACTACCTGCTCGATCATCCCTATTTCGGGCGCGTTCCCCCTAAAAGCACAAGCCGCGAAGAATTCGCGCCGGAGATTTATCTGCGCGACGCGATTGCGGGCCGGCGCGAATATCCCAATGAAGACATCGTGGCGACGGTCACGGAATCCATTGCCATCAACATCATCCGCGCTTACAGCCGTTTTTTGAAGCCGCAATACGACATCGCCCGCATCATTGTCGGCGGGGGCGGGGCCATGAACAAAACGTTGATGCGTCACCTCAAACGCGGATTCGGCGATGTCGTCGTGCGCACCAGCGACGATTACGGCATTCCGCACGCGGCCCGCGTCGCGGCGGATATCGCCATTCTCGGCAACGAGACCCTTTGCGGAACGCCCGCCAATGTGCCTCAGGCGACGGGCGCGCGGCATCGCGTCGTGCTGGGCGTGATAACCCCCCCATGACATGAGCGCTTTGCCCCAGCCAGCTTCGCTCGACGTTTGGAACGCGTCCACCGCCAATGCGGGCGTGGCCATTCTCATCGCCATCGGCACGCTGTATTGTTTTCTTGGCTATCGCGCCCTGCGATTCATCATCGTGTTCACGGGTTTTTGTTTGGCGGCCCCTGTCGCGGGCGCGCTTGGGGCATGGCTGAGCCACGGCAATCTCGCGGGCGCGGGCATCGCCGCCGCCATTGGCGGTGTTGCGGGCGCGTTTGCCATGCTTTTTCTTTATAAGACAGGCGTGTTTTGCGTGGGGTTGCTTGGTGCGGCGTTGGTGGCGCATATCGCGTTGACGGATCATCCCGAGTCCTGGGTTCCGTGGGCGATTGTGGGATCGGGGATCGCGGGCGGGCTGGTCGCCATTGTGATCGAGCGGCTTATCGTAACGCTTGCCACCGCCGCTATCGGCGCCTGCATGGTCATTGGCGGCATCGGCTTTTTCTTTCTCGGCGCCGACGTGGCCGAAGCGGCCCTGCACCCTCGCGCCGACAGCCAAGACTGGACCCTCGTGGCCTCGTGGGCGGTGCTGGCCTTCGCCGGGGCGCTGGCGCAATTCGCCACGTATCGCCGCCCCAAGGAAGTCGTTCGCGTTGTGCAGCAACGTGACGAGCGGTGATCCGGCCAGCGTGCGTTCTCGATTCAAGGCTCTCTTATGCGTGGGGATGATGCGCGCGATACGCCGCCCGCAGGCGTTCGATGCTGACGTGCGTGTACCGTTGCGTGCTGGAAAGGCTTTCATGTCCTAGCATTTCCTGCACCACGCGCAAATCCGCGCCGGCGTCGAGCATGTGCGTCGCGAACGTGTGGCGCAGCGTATGCGGCGAAATTTCGGCACGGCCCGGCAACGTCGCGCGCACGTATTTTTCGACGATCCGTTGCACGCTGCGCGTGGTGAGCGGGCCGCCGCGCTGGTTCACGAACACGCGCTCATGGCCCGGATTGCCCAATTGTCCGCGCACGGCCCAATACCGCCGCATGGCGTCCACGGCATACGATCCCAGGTGCGCGAGGCGCTGTTTTCTGCGTTTGCCCAGAACCAGGATCGTTCCTCCGATTAAGTCCACGTCGCGCAAACAAAGCCCGGCCAGTTCCGCCGCGCGGATGCCGCTCGAGTACAGCGTCTCGAGAAGGGCTCGATCGCGCGCGCCCGCCGGATTGGATGCGTCCGGAGCCTCGACCAAGGCCGTGACTTCCGGAAGGCTGAGAACGTGCGGCAGGTCGCGCCCCAAACGCGGCGCCTTCACTTCGGCGGCGGGATTCGTGGAGAGTTCCCCCAGTCGAACATAAAAGGCATATGCCGTGCGCAACGCGGCCAATTTGCGTGCAGCGGTCCGGGCGACGGCTCCGGACGTCTGGACGTGGGCTAGAAACGATCGAAGCGCTTGCCGGTCCGCCCGGCGCAGGGCTTCGGTTGTGGGCGCGGGGCGTTCCTCTTCCGGCTCCCGGCGAAACGCCGCAGCGCCGTTCATCACGAAATCGCAAAATTGCGCAATATCGCCGGCGTACGCGCGAAGCGTATGCGGGGAAACGCCGCGCTCCGTCTCGAGATGATCCCACAGGCGTTGTAAGGAGGCGTCGTTCATGGCGGGTTTCCCACTGGAATGCGCCGTCCGGTGAAAAGACTATTCGTCACGTTCTCACGCGGCGCCTTTGCCCTGCAACACGACCTGGACGGTTTTGATGAGAATGCGGATGTCTTGCAGAAAGGTCCAGGAATCGATGTAGGCGAGATCCATATCCACCCAATCCTGAAAGTTGACGTCGCTGCGCCCGCTGACTTGCCAGAGTCCGGTCATGCCGGGTTTCACGCTCAACCGCCGGCGCTGGTCCCACGTGTATTGTTCGACCTCCGCAGGGATCGGCGGACGCGGTCCAACGAGGCTCATGTGGCCCAGCCACACATTGATCAACTGCGGCAGTTCGTCAATGCTGTATTTGCGGATGAAGCGCCCGACGCGCGTGACGCGCGGATCGTTGCGGATCTTGAAGACGGGGCCGTCGGCCTCGTTGTGTTCTTCCAGCTCCTTGCGCAGCTTTTCGGCGTCCGCCCGCATCGAACGGAACTTGAATATCTTGAAGCGTCGTTGGTTCAGCCCCACGCGCTCCTGCTTGAAAAAGACCGGTCCCGGCGACTCCGCCTTGATCAGGATGCCCACCACGAAGAACAGCGGCGCAAACAAGGCCAGCAAAACGCTCGACGCCGCAAAATCGAATGCGCGTTTCAGCAAGAGCTGCCCGTGCACTTCGGGGCCCGTCGCCAACGAAAGCAGCGGAATGTCTTCGATGCGCGTCACGCGGCTTGTCGCGATCTGCAACGGGAACAAATCCGCGACCATTCGGACCGGTATGCCGACGCTTTCGCATAAGTGGGCGATATTGCGAATCTCCTCATAAAACGATCGGACCGGCAGCGTGATATACAGTTCGTCCACCACATGGTTCGCCAAAAACGTTTCGAGCGACGCACACGGGCCCAGATACTTCACCGGCTTTTCGCCGAACACCTCCATGCGCGCAGGGTCATCGTCCACGATGCCGATGATCTGATACCCGTACCGGCCAAACACCGTGAAGACCTCGACCAGGCGCCGCGATCGCCGATTCGCCCCCACCACGAGCGCCTGCCGGAAGTTGAATCCGCGGCGCCGGATGTTCCAGAGAAACAATCGCAACGCCAGCCGAAAGATCAAGATGGCCGCGAATACGCTGGTCCCGAAGTAAAGAAGAAACTCGCGATCGAGGCCTTTTCGCGTAAAGAAAACGACCACAAACAAGCTGAACACGATCGATACCGCCGCCGCCTTCACCACGGCGAGCAATTGTTTCAGGAGACGATCGTCGCGATGCGACAAGAACAAGCCTTGATCCGCCGCCGCGCCGTACCAGAACGCGACAAACACCAGCAAATACCCGATGCGCGTCCAGCACTGCTCTACAAACGCCGGAAAAGAAGCCGACGGGTGGCTGAGATGCACGGCGAGCATGAAACCCGCCGCCGCGCACATCGTGTCGCAAACCGCCAGTCCCGCCGTAAGGTAACCGGCATATCGTTTCATGTATGGCAACGTCGCTATCCTTGCGCTCTGAACAGGATGGTTATGCGCGTCTCCGTGGTCGCGCCTCGCGTTGCTCGCGCAACAACGATCCCAAACACTGTTGTGTGGCCAGAACGCCTGCAGGCATGGCGTTCCGCCGCGCTAGCTTACCTTGGCGGTTCGCGGCGCGTCAAGAAATCGCTTGGCTCGCGCCGTGAACCCAGGATGTTCCCCCCCAAAACAGCCCGGGATTGCCTAGCTGAAGGGAGCCGAGGCCGATGGTCTTCCTTCCCTTCTTGAAACGGGCGGGTCGTTTCGCCTTAAATGGTGGCGCTGCACGCGACACCGGGCACCGTCCGTGCAGCGCCCTGCTTGGGGCGTCCATCCATCCGGCGCCGTTTCGTTCTGGACGGCGCGAACACACGAAGAGGGAGCCGTATGCCGCGTAGAAACGATATCCGGAAAGTCATGATCATCGGGTCGGGGCCAATCGTGATTGGGCAAGCCTGCGAGTTTGATTACTCGGGGACGCAGGCGTGCAAGGCCTTGCGTAAATTGGGGTATGAGATTGTGCTGGTGAATTCGAATCCGGCCACGATCATGACGGATCCGGGCATGGCCGATGTCACGTACATCGAGCCGCTCAACGTCGAAACGATCGCCCGGATCATCGAGAAGGAGCGTCCGGATGCGTTGTTGCCGAATCTGGGCGGCCAATCCGGGCTGAATCTTTCCTCGGAGCTCGCGAAGACGGGCGTGCTGGACGCGTTCGGGGTCAAGGTGATTGGGGTGCAGTTGGACGCCATCGAGCGCGGCGAGGATCGGGCGGCGTTCAAGGAAACGATGAACCGTTTGGGCATCGAGATGCCCAAGAGCGAGTTGGCCTATACCGTGGACGAGGCGGAGCGCATCGCGGAAGGCCTGGGGTATCCGGTGGTGCTGCGGCCGGCGTATACGATGGGCGGCACGGGCGGCGGCATGGTTTACAACGTCGAGGAATTGCGGACGGTCGCCGCGCGCGGGCTGGCGGTGAGCTTGGTGCATCAGGTTCTGGTCGAAGAGTCGGTTCTTGGGTGGGAGGAACTGGAACTCGAGGTCGTGCGCGACGCGAAGAATCAGATGATTACGGTGTGTTTCATCGAGAATGTCGACGCGATGGGGGTTCACACCGGCGACTCGTATTGCACGGCTCCGATGTTGACGATCGGGCCGGAGCTGCAGAAGCGGTTGCAGCGATATTCCTACGACATTGTCGAGGCGATCGAGGTTATCGGCGGCACGAACATTCAATTTGCGCATGATCCCAAGACCGGTCGGGTCGTCGTGATCGAGATCAATCCGCGCACGTCGCGGTCGTCGGCGTTGGCCTCCAAGGCGACGGGCTTCCCGATTGCGATGGTGTCGGCCATGCTGGCGAGCGGCGTTACGCTGGATGAGATTCCGTATTGGCGCGACGGGACGTTGGAGAAGTATACGCCGTCCGGCGAGTACGTGGTGGTGAAATTTGCGCGCTGGGCCTTCGAGAAGTTCAAGGGCGTCGAGGACAGGCTCGGCACGCAGATGCGGGCCGTCGGCGAAGTGATGAGCATTGGCAAGAACTATAAGGAGGCCTTGCAGAAGGCTATCCGGTCGCTTGAATCGGGGCGGCATGGCTTGGGGTTCGCCAAGGATTTCCATGAGAAATCGCTCGACCAGTTGCTCAAGTTGCTGAACACGCCTACGAGCGAGCGTCAATTCTTGATGTATGAGGCGTTGCGCAAAGGCGCGGACGTCGCGGATCTGCATCGTCGGACGCACATCAAGGAGTGGTTTATTCAGCAGATGAAGGAACTCGTCGAGTTGGAGGAGCAAATCCTCGCATGCAAGGGCGGGACCGTTCCGGATGCGTTGCTGGTTCAGGCGAAGCAGGATGGGTTTGCGGACAAGTATCTCGCCAAAATCCTGGGCGTGCCCGAGCGGGACATTCGCGATCGGCGCACGCGTTTGGGCGTCGTGGAGGCGTGGGAGGCCGTTCCCGTGAGCGGCGTCGAGAACGCGGCATACTATTTCTCGACGTACAATGCGTCCGATTCCGTGTCGGTGTCGCCGAATCGCAAGATCATGGTGCTTGGGGGCGGGCCCAATCGCATCGGGCAGGGCATCGAGTTCGACTATTGCTGCGTGCATGCCGCGTTCGCGATCCGCGATGAGGGGCTCGAGTCGGTCATGGTGAATTGCAATCCCGAAACCGTTTCGACGGACTATGACACGTCGAACAAGCTGTATTTCGAGCCGCTGACCGTCGAGGACGTCTATAGCATTTATCTGAAAGAGAAGCCGGACGGGGTCATCGTGCAGTTTGGGGGGCAAACGCCGTTGAACATTGCGGGGGAATTGGCCGCCCTCGGCGTCCCCATCGTTGGCACGTCGCCGGACACGATTGATCTTGCCGAGGATCGCGACCGGTTCCGCAAGGTCATGGAGCGTCTTGGGATTCCCATGCCGAAATCGGGCATGGCCAGCACGTTGGAGCAGGCGTTGGCCATTGCGGACGAGATTGGCTACCCGTTGATGGTGCGTCCTTCGTATGTATTGGGCGGCCGCGGAATGGAAGTCGTCCACGATGAGCAGATGCTGCGTCGCTACGTCGCGGCGGCGGTGGATGTCACGCCGGACCGACCGATTCTCATTGACAAGTTTTTGGAGAATGCCATCGAGGTGGAGGCGGACGCCATTGCCGACGGCTCCGATGCGTTTGTGCCGGCGATTATGGAGCACATTGAGCGCGCGGGGATTCACTCGGGCGATTCGGCGTGCGTGATTCCGCCGATCAGCATTCCCGCGAAGCATCTCGACACGATCGGCGAGTACACCAAGAAGATCGCCATCGAGTTGGGCGTCGTGGGGTTGATGAACATGCAGTACGCGATCGCGAATGACCGCGTGTACGTGCTTGAGGCCAATCCGCGCGCGTCGCGCACGGTGCCGCTGGTGTCGAAGGTGTGCAACATTCCCATGGCGCGCATCGCGACGCAGGTCATGCTCGGCAAGAAGCTCGCGGATATGAACCTCAAGCACAGCGCGATTCCGCATTACGGCGTGAAGGAGTCGGTGTTTCCGTTCAATATGTTCCCTGAGGTGGACCCCGTGCTGGGTCCGGAGATGCGGTCCACGGGCGAGGTGTTGGGCATGGCGCGGAGTTTTGGCATGGCGTTTTACAAGTCGCAGGAGGCCGCGCAACAGCGGTTGCCGTTGCACGGGGCCGTGTTGATGACCGTTGCCGACGCGGACAAGGCTGCCGCGGTCGAGGTGGCCCAGCGTTTGGCCGAATTGGGGTTTGCGATCCATGCGACCAAGGGCACGCACGCGTTTCTCGCGGAGAACGGCGTCGAATGTGCGCGCATCAACAAGATGCAGGAAGGCCGTCCGGACATTGTGGACGCGATCACGAATGGCGAGATTACGCTTGTCGTCAATTCGCCTTCGGGAAAGCAGGGGGATAGCGACGATTCGTATATCCGGAAAGCCGCGATCAAGCATCGGATACCGTATGTGACGACCATTGCGGCGGCGTTGGCCGCGGCGAAAGGCATTGCGGCGCATCGTCAGGACAGGTGTGCGGTGCGCGCGTTGCAGGAGTACCACGCCGATATCCAGTCGTGAGGCGGCGGATGTCCGGAGAATTCGTGTGATCGCAGCGGCGCAGCCGGGGGGCTTTTCCCTCTTGCTGCGCCGGTTGCGTGTCTGGAAATGCCTGGCGGGAATGCCCGGCGTGGGCGTGGGGGCCGTTTTGCGGCGTGCGTGTCTGTTTTTTCGGCGCATTTCCTGGCCCGGAACCGGCCCTGGATCGTCGCGGCTAGGCGGTTGGCAGGGCTTTTGACTTGAGGTTTGGGCGGTTGCTATACTCCAGGACTTGTCTGGACGCGGAGCGGCGGCGTTTTTGGCGCAGGACAAGCGCCAGGCGCAGGGCGCTGCGGCGGTGTTGCGGCGACTGGGCCGAGGCCTTGTTTGTCGCGATCATGGTTGCAACGCGTTGTGGTCCGCGGGACTGCGTGGTGGGGCGTCGCCAAGTGGTAAGGCATCGGCCTTTGGAGCCGACATTCGTAGGTTCGAATCCTACCGCCCCAGCCAAGACATCATGGGAGCAACGAGGGGTGGCGGCGACGTGGCGTACAGCAAAGAGATGAGAGTGTTTACGGGCAATGCGTCGCGCAACTTGGCGCGGGGCGTGTGCGACCATCTCGGTATTGAGCTGGGCCGCGCGACGGTGGACCAGTTCAGCGACAGTGAGATTCAGGTTCAGATAGGCGAAAACATTCGCGGCAAGGACGTGTTCATCATCAATAGCACGTCGACGCCGGTGAATGATCATTTGCTCGAATTGTTGATTTTGATCGATGCGGCCCGTCGCGCTTCGGCGGCGCGCGTCACGGCGGTGTTGCCGTATTTCGGCTATGCGCGACAGGATCGCAAGGATCGGCCTCGCGTGCCGATCACGGCGAAACTGGTGTCGAACTTGATTGTGGCGGCGGGGGTGGATCGCGTATTGACGGCGGATTTGCATTGCGGTCAGATTCAAGGGTTTTTCGACATTCCGGTGGATCATCTGAACGGTCAGGTGGTGTTCGCGAAGCATTTTATGGATCGCGGCGTTTCGAATGCGGTGGTCGTGTCGCCGGACACGGGCAGCGTGCATCGGGCGCGGGATTTCGCCAACCGGATCGAGGCGCGTCTGGCCATTGTGGATAAGCGTCGCCCGAAGGCCAACGTTTCGGAAGTGATGAATGTCATTGGCGACGTGAGCGGCAAGCAGGCGATCATTTTTGATGACATGATCGATACGGCGGGCACGTTGGTCAAGGCGGCGGCGGCGGTTAGGGAGCACGGCGCGACCGATGTCGTTGCATGCGCGACGCACCCGGTGTTCAGCGGCGAGGCCATTGAACGGATTGAGGAGTCGGCGCTGAGCGAGGTGTTCGTGAGCGACACGATTTCGTTGGCGCCGTGTGCGGCGTCGTGCGCCAAGGTCAAGACGTTGTCGTTTGCGCCGCTGATCGGCGAGGCCATCCGGCGCATTCATCACGAGGAGTCGGTGAGCATATTGTTCCAGTAGCAGAAACGGAGGCGTGGATATCATGGAATTGCAGACCCTGAACGTAAGGACGCGGTCCGCGAGCGGCAAGGGCGCGGCGCATCAAACGCGGTGCGGCGAGTCGGTGCCGACGGTGCTGTATGGAGGCGGGCAGGATTCGGTGTCGCTGGCGGTGAACAAGAAGGAGCTGCTGAAGGTGCTCCACGGGCGCGGCGGCGAGCACGCCGTGTTGCAGTTGGCCGTCGTGGACAAGCCCGAGCTGAGCGGCCCGGCGATGATCAAGGAGGTGCAGCATCATCCGTTGAAGGGTCAGGTGCTGCATGCCGATTTTCAGCGCATCCGGCTGGACGAACGCATCACGACGCTGGTGCAGGTCGTGTTGGTGGGGCAATCGCCGGGCGTGGTGGCGGGGGGCGTGTTGGACCAGCAGCTCCGCGAGCTTGAAGTGGAATGCTTGGCCCTGGAAGTTCCCGAAAAAATCGAGGTGGACGTATCGCAGCTTAATCTGGGCGACAGCATCCACGTGTCGGCGGTGCAGACGGCTCGGGGCGTCGCCATTATCACGGACCCCGATCGCACGGTCGCGGCGGTACATGTGCCGCGCAGTTTGACGTCCGGCGAGGAAACCGCCGCCAAGGAAGGCGAGGGCGAGGGCGAAGCCAAGGCTGAAGGCAAGGCCGAGGCCAAGACCGAGTCGAAGAAATAGCGCGGCGGGTTGGGCATGGGATGAGAAGACGCATTTTCGCGCCGTCGATAGTCTTGCCGTTGCGTGAAAGGCGGTCCGCGTGAAGGTGATTGTGGGATTGGGAAATCCGGGGCCGCGCTACCGAGGCACGCGGCACAATGTCGGGTTTATGACGGTGGACGAGGTGGCGGCGCGTCTTGCGGTCGCGTTTGATCGCGAGAAGTACCAGGGGCTTGTCGCGCAGGGGCAATGGCAGGGCGCGAAGGTGTTGCTGCTCAAGCCGATGACCTATATGAATTTGAGCGGCCAGGCGGTGGCCCAAGCGGTTCGCAACGCCGTGGACAGTCTTGCCGATCTGCTCGTGGTCGCGGACGACGTGAATTTGCCTTTGGGTCGGCTTCGCTTCCGCAGGGAAGGCAGTGCGGGCGGTCACAACGGATTGAAGTCGATCATTGAGCGCGTAGGCACGCAGGAGTTTTCCCGACTGCGCATAGGCGTAGGTGAGAATAGGGCAGAGGCTGATTTGGTTGACCATGTCCTCGGCGTGTTCACCCCCGAGGAGCGGGTTGTCATGGCGGAATCGATTGCGCGCGCGGCGGATGCGGTGTTGGCCTTTGTGGCCGAGGGGATGGACAAGGCGATGAACCGGTTCCATTGAAACCGGCGCGGGAATGAATGGACGCGACATGAAAAAGCACACGATCAGCATCCTCGTCGAGAATCATTTTGGCGTGCTGGCCCGGGTTTCGGGGCTGTTCAGCGCGCGGGGCTACAACATCGATAGCTTGTGCGTGGGCACGACGGAGGACCCCGCGGTGTCGCGGATGACGGTGGTGGTGCGGGGGGATGATCGCGTGCTGGAGCAGATCATCAAGCAGTTGAACAAGCTTGCGGACACGATCGAGGTGAAGGATCTCACGCGCGAGGACCATGTCGAGCGCGAGCTGGTGATGGTCAAGGTGGGCGTTTCCGGAAGGAAGCGCGGCGAGGCTGTGGAGCTTGCCGACATTTTTCGCGCCAAGGTTATCGACATGGGATCGGATGCGATGACCATTGAGGCGACGGGGTCCGAGGGAAAGCTTGCGGCGTTTATCGACATGCTGCGGCCTTTTGGCATTCGCGAGTTGGTGAGGACAGGCAAGATCGCCATTGGGCGCTCTCCGAAACGGATAGAGAAAGGAAACGAAGACGATGAGTAAGATGTTCTACGATGCGGATGCGGACCTTTCGGTGTTGTCGGGCAAGACCGTCAGCATCGTTGGCTATGGAAGTCAGGGTCATGCGCACGCGATGAACCTGCGCGACAGCGGCGTCAACGTGATCGTCGCTGAGCTCAAGGATCCGAACAACAAGAATTACGTGGCTGCGACCGAGGCGGGTTTTGAAGTCGTTGACGCGGCCGAGGCGGCCAAGCGCGGCGACATCATCGTCATTTTGGTTCCCGACACCGTGCAGAAGCCGATTTACGAGAAGTTCATCCAGCCGAACCTGAAGCCGGGCAGCGCGCTGATGTTCGCCCATGGGTTCAACATTCATTTCAAGTGCATCCAGCCGGACGCGAAGACCGACGTGTTCATGATCGCTCCGAAGGGTCCCGGTCACCTCGTGCGCGACGAGTATGCGCGGGGCGGCGGCGTGCCGTGTCTGGTCGCGATTCATCAGGATGCCACGGGCAATGCGATGCAGATCGCCTTGGCGTATGGCAAGGCGTTGGGCGGCGGTCGCGCGGGCATTCTCGAAACGACGTTCAAGGAAGAGACGGAGACGGATTTGTTTGGCGAGCAGACGGTTTTGTGCGGTGGTTCGGCGGCGCTTATCAAGGCGGGTTTTGAGGTTCTGATCGAGGCGGGGTATCAGCCGGAGATCGCGTATTTCGAGATCATGCACGAGCTCAAGCTGATCGTCGATCTGTACTACCGCGGCGGTCTGGCCTTCATGAATTATTCCGTGAGCGACACGGCCGAGTACGGCGGCTTGACGGTCGGTCCGAAGATCGTCACCGAAGAGACCAAAAACGCCATGCGGGCCGCGCTTCAGCGCATTCAATCGGGCGAGTTTGCGAAGGAGTGGCTTGCCGAGTATGCTGCTGGCGGCGAGAACTTCAAGAAGTTGCGGGCGGCCGATGCGGCCCACCCCATTGAAGAGGTGGGGGCCAGGCTTCGTAAGATGATGCCCTGGATTAAGTGACGTTCCGGGCCGCAGCTTTGGCTGCGGCCTTTTCATTTGAATCGCGGGACGGATTTGCCGGGTTGGGCTTTCGTTGAATTCGGAGATGAGGAGACCACGCGGTTGAAAACGCTGTTAGAGCTTCAAGAGTTGGATTTGCAGATCGAGGCGTGCAAGTTGCGCGAGCTGGAGATTCCTAAGCAGAAGAACAAGTTCGATATTCAGCGAAAGCGCCTTGCTTCCGAGCTTGAGGAGCGCGAGAAGGGGTATCGCGATCTGACGTTGGCCCAGCGGGCGGCGGAAGGGGAGATCGAGAAGCACAAGGGCCAAGTGGCCAAGTATGAGCAGCAGTTGCTGGGCGTCAAGAAAAACGAGGAATACCAGGCGCTGTTGCACGAGATTGATCTGATTAGGAAGCAGATATCCATCCAGGAAGAGCGCGTCATCTCCATCATGGTGGAGCTTGATGACGGCAAGGTGAGTTTGGCCGAGAATCGCAAGCGCATTGAGTCCGACATGAAATCGATTGCGGCCCAATGCGCGGCAATCGATGAGGAGTTGGCCGAGGCTGTCCGGCAGCGCGGGGCGCTTGAGACCCGGCGCGTTCCCCTTGCGGCGCAGGTCGAGCCGGCGTTGATGCACCGGTACAAGCGCATTCGGGCCAGCAAGAAGACGGGGCCCGCGGCGGTGCCGCTTCGGGGCGATCACTGTTCCGGCTGCAACATGGCCGTGCCGGCGCAGATCGTGAACGAAGTGTTGGGCGGGCGCGTGCACGGGTGCAATTTTTGCGGCCGCTTGCTGTATTGCCCCGAGTTTCACGGGACCGGCGCGGTCAACGCGCCGATCGCATAGGAGACGGGAATCGCCATGTCGTTTTTGAGCCGCCGCCGTTTCGTTTCGGTTATTGGGCGCAAGAGCGCCGTTCCAGACGGTCTCTGGATGAAGTGTCCTGCCTGCAAAAAGGCGGTGTACCGCGCGGAGGTCGAGCAGAACCTGTCCGTCTGTCCTTTGTGCGGACATCACAGCCGCCTGTCCGCCCGGCAGCGCATCGAGACGATTGCGGATCCGGGCACTTTCGCGGAAACCCATGCCGACGTTGAGAGCGACGATCCGTTGGGTTTTTCCATCGGCGAGGTGAATTATTCGTACCGCGACAAGGTGATCCAGGCCAAGCAGAAGTCCTTGATGAATGAGGCCATGGTGACGGGTTTTGCCGCTGTGGAAGGGTCGCGCACAGTGTTGGCGGCCATGGATTTCACGTTTCGCGGCGGCAGCATGGGGTCGGCGGTGGGCGAGAAATTTTGCCGCGCCGCGTCGGACGCGGTTCGGGAGCGGGTTCCCCTGATCGCGCTTACCTCATCGGGCGGCGCGCGCATGGAAGAGGGCATTTTGAGCCTGATGCAGATGGCCAAGACGGCGGACGCCGTTTTGGAGATGAACGAGGCGGGCGTTCCGTATATTGTCGTGCTCACCGATCCGACTACGGGGGGCGTGTATGCGAGTTTTGCCAGTCTGGGCGATATTACGTTGGCCGAGCCCAATGCGCATATCGGTTTTGCGGGGCCTCGGCTCATCGAGGGCGCTTTGAAGGTGAAACTTCCCGAAGGCTTTCAGAGCGCTGAATACCAATTTGCCAACGGGTTCATCGATCAAATCGTCAAGCGCTCGGAATTGCGGCCCTTGCTTGGCAAGCTCCTTCGGTATTTGACGCCGCAGTGACGCCCCGCGAGTATCTCGCCGGGCTTGAATTCCACGGCATCAAGCTCGGGCTCGAGAACATCCGTTTTTTGCTGGCGGCGGCTGGACGCCCCGAAAGCCGGCGGTTGCATGTGCACGTCGCCGGAACAAACGGCAAGGGAAGCGTCGCGGCGTTTTTGAGCGCGGCGTTGGGCGCGGCGGGGTACCGAACAGGCCGGTACACGAGCCCTCATCTTGTCGACGTTTCCGAGCGTTTTTTGATTGATGGGCAACCCATTGGCGCGGAAGAACTGGACGCGCATATCGCCTTTTTTCGCGATGTCGCCCAAGGGCTTCGCCATCCGCCGACGTATTTTGAATTGCTCACCGCAGTCGCGTTCCGCTGGTTTGATGTCCGCGAGGTCGATGTCGCGGTGATCGAAGTGGGCATGGGCGGGCGTTTTGATTCGACCAACGTAATCGCGCCCATTGAGACCGTCATCACCACCATCGATCTTGACCATCTTCAGTATCTTGGCGACACGCTTGAAAAAATCGCCTTCGAAAAAGCCGGCATTATCAAGCCCGGGGTTCCGCTTGTCGTGGGAGAACGCAAACCCGGACCGCGCAGCGTCATCCTGAGCCGCGCCGGAGAATGCCGCGCCCCTGTCAAGGCGATCGGTCGGGATTTCGATTGCCGCGTGACCGGTCCGCCGTTTGCCCAGTCGTTTTGCTACGAGAGCGCCGGATTGCGGATCGAGGCGATCCCATTGGGTCTTGCCGGGCGTTTCCAGGGCGAGAATGCGGCGGTTGCGGCGGCCGCGCTGGAGGGGTTGCGCGCCGGATTTCCGCGCATCACGCAAGGCGCGATCGCCGAGGGATTGCGGACCGCGAAATGGCCATGCCGTCTGGAGCGGGTCTTGGACGATCCGCCGGTCATCATTGATGTCGCCCACAACGCGGCGGGCGCGCAACGGCTCGCCCAGGAGTTTGCGCGCGCTGTTGTCGTCCTTGCCGTCGCCGCCGACAAGGACGCGGGCGCCATGATTGACGCCCTTGCGCCCATTGCCGCGCCGCTCATCCTTACTCAGTTTGAGGGCGCTCGCGCCATGGCGATCGAGAGGCTGCGCGCGGTCGCGGGCAGCCACCCCCATCGTCACGCAGAAGACCTTGCCGCTGCGATTCGTCTCGGTCTCGATTGCGCCGGCCCCGAAACGCCGCTGCTTATCACGGGCTCTGTTTTCACCGCGGGCCAAGCCCGTCAGTGGCTCGTGCGCACGGGTCAGGCTCGGGGCATTGCATTTCGGTGACGCAGCGCCGGGGTTTCAATAGCGGTAGTGTTCCGGCTTGAAGGGTCCTTCGACCGGAACGCCAAGATATGCGGCCTGCTTCTCGCTGAGCTGAGTGAGTTTCGCGCCGAGTTTGCCGAGGTGCAGCGCGGCCACTTCTTCGTCGAGCTTTTTCGACAGCGTGTAGACCTTGCCGACTTCGTAGTTTTCTTTTTCGGTCCACAGCGAGAGCTGGGCGAGGGTCTGGTTCGAGAAGCTGTTGGACATCACGAAGGACGGGTGGCCCGTCGCGCAGCCGAGATTCACCAAACGCCCGCGCGCGAGCATGATGATGCAGTGCCCGTCGGGGAAGATGAATTTGTCGACTTGCGGCTTGATGTTGAGTTCCGTGACGCCGGGCTGCGCTTCGAGCCACGCGACGTCGATCTCGGAATCGAAGTGGCCGATGTTGCACACGATCGCCTCGTCCTTCATCGCTTGCATGTGCACGCCGCGAATGACGTCGCAGCAACCGGTCGTCGTGACGAAGATGTCGCCGAGCGGCGCGGCCTCTTCCATCGTCGTGACTTGGTAGCCTTCCATGCACGCCTGCAACGCGCAGATGGGATCGATCTCGGTGATGATCACGCGGGAGCCGAGGCCGCGCATGGCCTGGGCGCAGCCCTTGCCGACGTCGCCGTAGCCCGCGACGACAACGATCTTGCCGGCCATCATGACGTCGGTGGCGCGCTTGATGCCGTCCGCCAGCGATTCGCGGCAGCCGTAGAGGTTGTCGAATTTCGACTTTGTGACGGAGTCGTTGACGTTGATCGCGCGGGTCCGCAAGCTGCCCTTCTGCATCATCTGGTAGAGGCGGTGCACGCCGGTGGTGGTCTCTTCCGACACGCCGACCCATTCCTTCACGACATTGTGCCAGCGGTCCGGCGTTTGCGCGTGGATGCTGTGGAGCAGCTCGTCGATGATCGTGACTTCCTTGTTGTCGCGGCAGACTTCCGGCAGCTTGCCGTGCTTCGCGAAGTGCTCCTCGAACTCGCACCCGCGATGGATCAGCAGCGTCGCGTCGCCGCCGTCGTCGACGATGAGGTTCGGGCCCGAACCGTCCGGCCAACGCAGGGCCTGGTCGGTGCACCACCAGTATTCTTCGAGCGTCTCGCCCTTCCACGCGAACACCGGCACGCCCGCGGCGGCAATCGCGGCGGCGGCATGGTCCTGCGTCGAGTAGATGTTGCAGCTTGCCCAACGCACGTCGGCGCCGAGGTCGGCGAGTGTCTCGATCAGCACGGCCGTCTGGATGGTCATGTGCAACGACCCCGACACCCGCGCGCCTTTTAGCGGCTTTTTCGCGGCATAGCGCTCGCGGATCGCCATGAGCCCCGGCATCTCCTTCTCGGCCATGTCGATCTCTTTGCGGCCCCACTCGGCAAGGCTCATATCGGCGACTTTGTACTTCAAACTTCTTTCGACCGTGACGGACATGTTCATTCTCCCTCTTACGGTTAAGATTCACCACAGAGACACGGAGAAGAAGAACCTCGCAGAGATATAATACAGACAAGAGTCCTTCTTATTTTGCGCCCTTGTTCCTTTGCGTCTTTGTGGCAAAACTTTTTCTGCTTTGCGTTGCTAGATCAATCTCGCAAACGGCTACCGGTCTTTCGATGCCGCGGAAACTCACTTTTTTGGAGCGTACGGTCGTGATAGTAGTCGTGCCCGCCGCGTCGAGGACGGCCTGCATGGCGGCAATGCCGCTTTGCGTTTCGCTTTCCGCCCAACCGAGCGTGAGGAATGCGATGTTCACGACCTCGCCCATGATGTCCGGGCGCGCGTAGTCCGGGTGGCCGACCGAGCCGAGATAGACTTGCCCGGTGCTCAGGCCGATCTTCAAATCTTCAGCGATGATGCGTTTCGCGCGCAGGGCCGTCTGGATTGCCCGCGCCGCGTGATCGTGTCCCGAGAAGAAGCAGAGGAATTGATCGCCCATGTACTTGATGGGCACGCCGCCGTATCGTTGCGTCGTTTCGGTCAAGGTGTAGAACAGGCCGTTAGCCCATGCCGCGAAATCGCGCGGCTCCATGTGCAACGACCGCTCGTATGCTCCGTGCACACTCGACGCCAGCACCGTCGCTTCGAATACGTCCTTCCGATCCGTCGCATCGTCCAGCAACCAATCCGCCGACACGCCCAGCAACCGCGCCAACGGCGATAGCACGGCAATGTCCGGCGCGTTTTCGCCGCGTTCCCATTTCGACACCGCCTGCGGGCTGATGCCGAGCGCGTTTGCGACGTCTTGCTGTTTCAGGCCTCGCTTTTCGCGTTGGGCCCGAATGCGGAGTCCCAGATCACGCAGATTCATGGCGAACCATTCCTCGCAGATTGTCGCTTCCTGTCTCGCGTATAGGGTATCTCGAAACAGAGCCCGCAGGCAATGACGCAACGGTTGTTTTGATTCGCGGACGCGTTTATCGTGCGTTCTCCGGATCGATCCGGTCTGTGCGGGAAAGGGGCTACAAAAGCGCCAGATTGTCGCGGTGGACGAGTTCGTCGAAATCTTGGCGGCCGAGAATGCCCTTGATTTCGGCGCTTTTTTTCCCTTTTATGCGAGCAATGTCCTCGCTTGAGTAATTCACAAGGCCGCGCGCGATGGCGCGCCCCGTCCCGTCGATGATCTGGACGCTGTCGCCCATGTCGAAGACGCCGTTCACGGCTTTGACGCCCGCCGCCAACAGGCTGCGCCCTTGGGTCAATAGGGCCTTGCAGGCGCCGTCGTCGATGACGAGCTGGCCGCGCGCGGTGCGTCCAAACGCGATCCAGCGTTTGCGCTGCGGCATTGAGTGATGCGGCTTGCCGAAGGTTGTCATGGGGCCGGCGTCTTCGAGCACGGAATGAATCACTTCTTTGCGGCGGCCATTCGCGATCACCAGGGGAACGCCCGCCGCGCACGCGATGCGCGCCGCATCGAGTTTGGTTTTCATGCCGCCGACGGAATGCTCGCCCGCCGCGCCGCCTGCGAGGGCTTCGATTTCCGGCGTGATCGAGGGGACGTGGCGGATGAGTTTGGCGTTGGCGTGGCGCGCGGGGTTTTTGTCGAAAAGCCCGTCCACATCGCTCAAGATGATGCAGAGGTCGGCGTCGATCTTGACGGCGATGCGCGCGGCCAACGTATCGTTGTCGCCGAAGGAGAGTTCGTCGGTTGCGACGGAGTCGTTTTCGTTGATGATGGGCACCACGCATTCGAGATCGAAGAGGGCTTTCACGGTGTTGCGGATGTTCAGGTAGCTGCGCCGTTCGTCGAGTTCACGCGCGCTGAGCAGCACTTGGCCGACCTTGATGCCGTCGCCATAGGCTTCGAAGAGGGTTTCGTAGTAGTGCATGAGGCGCGACTGGCCGATGGCCGCCGTGGCCTGTTTGAGCGGAAGGGTTCTTGGGCGTTGCTGCATGTTGAGTATGCGCATGCCGCAGCCGACCGCTCCGGAGGTCACGATTAGGATGTTGATGCCGTGTTTATTCTTGAGGTCGGCCAGTTCCTTGACCATGCCTTCCATCACGGCGCCGTCGAAGCCTTGCTGGTTGCTGAGCAGGGCCGTGCCGATTTTCACGACGAGCGTGCGCACCTCCTTGCCAAAGAAAGGGGGGGGCGTTTCGCCGCGTCCGGCGGCTTGTTTTCGCTTTGCTGTTGTCACGTCTCGGCGTTTCCTAGATTCGATGGGCAGTCGCTGCGTTGTATCTTAGCCTTTACCGCAGGGGCCGTTCCAACAAATCGCATTCGACCCACGAACACGCGCCTTTTTGACGCGTGATGCGCACGGTTTTGATTTCGTATCGGGTGAACGCGAGGGCTGCGGCCCCTTTGAGGCCCGGTGCGTAGAGTTTCGCGCGAGTCTTGCCGCCGGCCGTTTCGACCAGGCGCACGATTAGCGCCTTGCCGTCCTCGCTCTGTTTGAGCGCCGCAAGATGCACATTGTCGCCTTCAACTCGCACCGTGTCGGTTCCCGCCGCGAGCCCATCAACGTCCGTCGCGCCGATTGGAATATGGATGTAGGCCGCGGGGGGCATTGTCAGATCCGCGGCCAGACTCGGAAGGTCCGCGCGCACGTTTTGGGCGTCGCCGAAGCGCAAGAAGAACTTGTACATATGTTCGCCGAGATCCATATGTTCGCTCAACCGATCGAAGGGGACGCTGGATCCGCCGCTGCCGAAGAGGGCGCTGCGCACCAGCGACTGGCGCAATTCGCCTTTGCGTACATCCACGCCGCCAGGCCCGTCGTTTACGAGCGCAAACGCGGTCGCCGCGTCGGACGAAAGGAGGGCGGTCCAGCGGCCGCACGGCTCCTCGCCATTGCCGACGGGGCGTTCGATGGCGGCGTGCGGAATCTCCGTCACATACTGGTCTCCGTCCAATGTAGTCGGGAATGCCCACTGCAATGCGCGTTTGCGTTCGCACCAGTTCAAGAGCAGTTCGACGCCGATCTCCGGGTGGGCGGCGTACAGGGTGTAGCGAATGCGCGCCACCGATCGCTTGTAGGTTTGGATCACCTCGATGCGCGTCGCCAGCGGGCCTTCTTCTATGATGCGCACGGGGCCATCGCAGGGGCTGTCGTAGGCGCCGATGGCATCGGCCAGATCCGTTTTGGAGGGGCACGCGAATTTGCCGACCGTCTTGCCGTAGTGCGGTTGTCCGCCGCCCCATGCGTCCACAATGTCGTCGCGCAGGATGAGTGCGCCTGCGCCTTTTCGGATAAGTTCCTTGACGCGGCCGCCGCCGGCAGGGCGCGTCGCCAGCGAATCGATATGGCCGGTGCGCATGTTCATCGTCAGCGTGTAGAACGGCGTCGCAAAGGCCGTTTGCTGTCCTTTGCGCGTTGCGCGGATCCCTGCCTTGGCTTTCGGCAATGGCCCCTCAACAAGATCCAAACGGTATTCGGCCATTCCCATCGCGGGCAAGTCGGCATCGAGAATGATCCGTTGTTGCCAATCGCCGATATAGCTGATCGGCGCGACCTTTTGGAAAGGCACATTCCGGCCTTTGCCGTCGAGCACGCGAAACGATTTTCCGGTGAGCAAATGCGGGTGCGTGGCGCCGATGAATTCCACCTCGACCGGGCGACGTCGTCTCTCGCCGATTGGATTGAAAATGCACAGCGGCATGGGTGCGCGTTTCTTGCGGCGTTGCAGCAGCGCCAGGTGAGATTCGAGCAAGAGTTCGCGGGCTTCGGTGAAGGCGTGGCCATACATCTCGATGGACCCTTGGAAGCCCGGGCGCACCGACGATCCGGGCAGAATGTCATGAAACTGATTGAACAGAATGCGTTTCCACACCCGCTCGATCTTCTCGGCAGGATAGGGTTTTCCCAAGAGCCACCACGCCAGCGCGGCATAGCGCTCCGCGGCCAGCGCAAGGCCTTCGCCGCGCCGGTTGCGCTGTTTCGTGCCGATGACGCTGGTGTAGCAGCCGGTGAAGCATTTTTGCAGTTCGCCTTCCTTCAGCGGGCCGTTGGCGGCGAGGCGTTTGAGGTGGCGTTGGGCATATTCTTCGAGCGACCCATGCACGATTTCGGGGCGCTGTTTTTGCCACGTGCGAATCAGGTTCAAATCGGCGCGGGTCGCGCCGCCGCCGTGATCGCCGGCTCCCCAGAACAGCGTGACGTCGACGCCTTTTTCCTGCAGGAGAGCCAGCATCGCGTTTATCTTGTCGGTGACTTGGGGCGGCGCCATGGTGTTGTACCATCCGCACGGAGGCCGCAAGGCGGGAACCTCGCTGCCGTCCACGCCGCGCCAGCGGTAGGCGAAGTCGTCGATAGGGCATTCAGCTGGACCAGGACGGAAGTGGACATAGGTCTCGAAGCCGGTCTTGCGCAACATTTGCGGCAGATTGCCGTGATGCCCGAACGGATCGAGGTTGTATGCGACCTTGGGCATGACGCCGAAGTGTTTCTTGAAGAACAAACGCCCCATAAGCGCTTGCCGCACGAAGGACTCGCCCGACGGCAGGTTGCAGTCCGGCTGCACGTACCATCCGCCGGAGATGATCCAGCGCCCGGCCTTGACCCATTTCTGAATGCGTTTGAACAGGGCGGGGCGATAGTCGCGCACCCACTCATACAACAGCGACTCGTTGTGGTTGAACACGAACTCCGGATATTCATCCAGCAAGTCTGCTGCGACTTCGAATGTGGCGAGGGTTTCGGTCAACCCTTCTTCCCAACTCCACTGCCAGATAGGATCGAGGTGTGCGTTGCAGATCAAGTGAATGCGCGGCGACGACATAACAGGGCCTTCCTTTCATGGTTCACCCATGGACACAAGGGAAAATGACGCGCGCCATTTTCCGCCGAGTTGCTCCGGCGTTTGCGCGAGGCCGTTTTCTCACGATCGCCCGAGTTTATTGAGCAGGCGTTCGGCTACGATGGGCGGCACGTAATCGGACAAATCGCCGCCGTATTGGGCGACTTCCCGCACAAGCCGCGAACTTAGGAGCAAGTATTTCTCGCTCGGCATCAGGCATACGGTATCGATATCAGGATTGAGTTTGCGGTTATTGATTGCCATGGTGATTTCAAACTCGAAATCCGACACGACACGCAAGCCGCGCACCAGCGCGACCGCGCCACGCTCGCGGGCAAACTGCGCCGTCAAGCCGCTGAACGAGGTCACTTCGATATCCGGCAGGTCCGGCGTGATGGCCCGCAGCATGTCGATGCGCTCTTCTACGTTGAACAAGCAGGATTTCTCGTTATTGCGCGCGACAGCCACGATGAGTTTGCTGAACATCGTGTGTGCACGATGGATCAGATCAAGGTGGCCGTTGGTCGGCGGATCGAAACTGCCAGGGTAGATCGCGATGCGGTTACTCATGCTCGAACTCCCCCTGCAGCGCCGCGGCCAAGGCCGCCTCGTACACGCGGCGCACCGGCGCCTTCGCTTCTTCCGCGCGCGCGCGGCAATCTTCGAATTCCGGCGCGGCCGTATGAATCTCGCCTTCCAACATCGTGACTTTCACGCGTACGGCGCCCCATGGCGTGCGCACAGCGCGCAACTCGCGCGGCAAGCACACGCGATGCTCGGTCCGCATGCGCACGCCAATCGTGGTTGTGCCGTGGAATAGGGATCGCGTGATGTCGCTCGACTTCTCCTCATCGCACAGGATTGTGACTACATACGCCGGGCGGCCTTTCTTGCCGATCACGGGCGTCAGAAACGCGTCGCGGGCGCCCGCCGCCAACACGTCCGCGATAAACGGCGGAAAAAGCTCCGGCTGCATGTCGTCAACCATGGCCTCCATGACCACAATGCGCTCGCGCGGGTCGGCTTCTTCGGTGAGATCGCCGACCAGCACCCGCAGGACATTGGGGCGATCTTGGAGATCGCGCGTGCCGCCGCCATAGCCGATTTTTGCGATGCGCATTGCGGGCATCGGACCGAATTGCTTCGCCATCTGCGCCAGCAACGCCGCGCCCGTCGGGGTAACCAGTTCGCCCGGCACATCGCCGCCGTAACATGGGACGCCCTCCAGCAACGCCGCGGTCGCCGGCGCCGGCACGGGCATCAAGCCGTGGTCGCACTGCACCGTCCCGCTTCCCACGTGCAATGCCGAGGCATAGACCCGATCAACGCCCAGGTCGTGCAAGGCCAAATGCGCCCCGACAACGTCCACGATAGAGTCGATGGCGCCGATCTCGTGGAAATGGACCTTCTCGATGGTCGTGTCGTGGATCGCCGCTTCGACTTCCGCGATGCGCTGGAACGTGCGCGCCGCCGCCGTCTTCACTTCCTGCGGCAGATCGCCGGCGTCAATGATTTCGAGGATATGGCGCAGGTGTCGATGCGGCGCCACGTGGGTTTCGTCGATGACGACCCGGAATTGGCAGGCTTTGACGCCCTTTCTCGCCACATGTTCGATCGCGATCGTGTAGCCTGGCACCTTAAGCGATTCGAGCCCCTGGCGCAGGCGTTGAAAATCAGCGCCCGCATCGATCAATGCGCCAAGGATCATGTCGCCGCTCGCGCCCGAATAGCAGTCGAAGTAGATCGCTTTCATGGGATCTCCTTGCAACGTCTGCCGGAGAAATTCTTTTTGGAAAAGAAAAGCTCCCCCAGACTCCTTTCTGAGAATTCTGTCAGGGTCTTGTGCGTGCGCTGCGTACCCATAAAAAGTTTTTGGAAAGAGGTCCGGTGAAAGCTTTTTTTCAAAAAGGCTTTCCCTTTCCTACACTCGTTTTAGTCGCGGCCCGTCCGGCGTGTCTTCGATGATCCAGCCGCTGGCGGCGAGTTCGTCCCGGATTGCATCGGCGCGTTTGAAATCTTTTGCGCGGCGGGCCGCTTGCCGTTCCAAGGCCAGCGCCTGCACGTCTTCCGGGGCTTCTTCTGCCGGCATGCCGAAAACGCCCACGACCGTGTCAAGCCGATCCAACATGGTTTCCGCGTTGGCCGCGCCCTGCAGGCTCACGCCATTCTGATCAATGAGCTTGTTTGTGTCGCGAATGAAATCGAACACGGCGGCCATCGCCTCGGCGATATTCAGGTCGTCGTCCAACGCTGCCGCGAATTGTGCCTCGCGCTGCGCCGTTTCTTCGATGAGATCGGAGCCTTCCCCCGTCACGGCGCGCAGGCGCAGTCGGAAATCGCGCACCCGATGGAGGGTTTCCTTCGCCGCCTCGATGGCGTCGAACGAGAAGTTGAGGCGCTGCCGGTAATGGGTCGAGATGAGGACATACCGCAGGGCCGTCGGGTCGTAGCCTCGATCGAGCAGGTCGCGCAGCGTGAAAAAGTTATTGAGCGACTTCGACATTTTGCGGCCTTCGACGATCAAGTGCTCGCAATGCAGCCAGTACCGCACGAAGGGCTTGCCCGTCGCGGCTTCCGACTGCGCGATCTCGTTCTCGTGATGCGGAAACATCAGATCGATGCCGCCAGAATGGATATCGAATGTTGGGCCAAGGCTTTTCGTGCTCATTGCCGAACACTCGATGTGCCAACCGGGCCGCCCCTTGCCAATGGCCGTTTCCCAAAACACCGGGCCGTCTTCTTCGTCCCATGCCTTCCACAACGCAAAATCGCGCGCGTCTTCCGTGGCATACTCGTCGGAATCCACGCGGCCGCTCGCCCCCGTCTTCAAGGCGTCGAGATCGTGGTGGCTCAGCTTGCCGTAATCCTTGAATGCCCCGAGCCGGAAATAGACGCTGCCGTCAGATTCATACGCGTAGCCTTTCTCAAGCAGCGTTTGAATCAACGCCACGATGTCGTTGATGTGATCCGTGGCGCGCGGGTACTCCGTGGCGCGCAACAAGCCGATGGCGTCGATGTCCTGCAGGAACGCGTCGAAAAAGCGCGTGGTCAGGGCTTTCAGCGATTCGCCGGTTTCGCGGCAGGTGCGAATGATCTTGTCTTCCACATCCGTGATGTTTTTGACGTGGCGGACGGCATATCCGCGGTACTCCAGGTGCCGGCGCAGCAAATCCTCGAAGGTGAACGTTCGCAAGTTGCCGATATGCGCGAAGTTGTAGACCGTCGGGCCGCAGGTGTACAGGCCGACCTTGCCCGGCTCGATCGGCTCGAAAATTTCCTTTTGCCGCGTCAACGTGTTGTAAAACTGAATCGCCATGGTCGCTCCGGGTATTCGACGCGCATGACCATTCCGCGCGCGAAAGGGGGATTGTACCGCCGGGCGTTGGAACGAATCAAAATCGCCTTGTGAAAGGCGCTCCCCGCTCTTGCTTTCTTCCGGCATCAGGCCCCACACTATCGCCAAGGTTCCGATGCGCATGGGGAAGATTTGCGGACGAAAGATGCATATTCTCGTTGACAACGGCAGCTATGATTTTCGCAACGTGGGCGACGCGGCCATGCTGCAGGCGCTGGTCGCGCGTTTTCGCGCGTTGGTTCCGGGCGCGCGATTCACGGCGTTGACGTCGAATCCGGACAAGTTGGCCGCGCAGTGTCCGGGCGTTGCGCCGCTTTCGACGCAAGGCCGTCGCGTATGGCTGCAACAGCGCAACATCCTCGGCCCCTTGTTCCGGCTGTTTGCGTGTGCCGAGTCGGCGCTTGCCGCATGCGAGGATTTTCTTCGGGTGAATGGCTCTCGATTCAGCGCCGGCGTGATTTCAGCGCGCATGGCGCGCCGGGGAATCGAGACCGATACGATGCGCGCTTTCTTGGAAGCCATCGATGCCGCGGATGCCGTGGTCGCCAGCGGCGGCGGTTATCTGACGGACGTGTTTGCCGTTCACGCCGCGGCGACGCTTCACACGCTGCGTTTGGCGCAACAGCGCCGCAAACCCACGGCTTTTTTCGGCCAAGGCATTGGCCCCCTCGATAATGTGTCGCTGCGTAAGACAGCCCGGCAGGTTTTCCGTCGCGCCGACCTCATCGCGTTGCGGGAAGGGCGCCGGGGCGTCGATTTGCTGCAGCGTCTCGGCGTTCCCGGCGAACGGCTGCTGGTTACGGGCGATGACGCCATCGAGTTGGCGCATGCGGAACGTCCGGCCGCGTCGGGGACTGGGCTTGGCGTCAACGTGCGATTGACCTCCTATTCCGATATCGACCCCGAGCAGCTGGCCAAGACAGGCCGAGTCATCAAAGAGTTTGCGGCGCGCCGGGGGGCCGCGTTGCATGCGCTTCCGATATCTTTTTATGAGGGTCAGGACGATCTCGCCTCGATTCGCGCGCTCCTTGGCTCCGATATGCCCCTGGACGCCGCGTGTACGGACACGCCGCAGTCGATCATTCGCCAGGCCGGCAAGTGCCGCGTCGCGCTCACGGGCAGTTATCATGCGGGCGTGTTTGCGTTGTCGCAAGGCATTCCGGTTGTCGCGTTGGCGCGGTCTCCGTACTATACGGACAAGTTTCTCGGGTTGATGGAGGCCTTTGGCGCGGGGTGCGTTGTCGTGTTTCTGGACGATCCGGCGCTGGAAATGCGGTTGATGGAAAATTTGAATCGGGCATGGGAATCGGCGGACGATGCGCGGGCGCCGCTTCTGATCGCCGCGGAACGGCAGATAGAGGCCGGGCGCGCGGCGTATGCGCGTTTTGTGCAGGAGACGCTGGCGCATGCGTGATCGCGATGTTTCCCTCAGCGTCCTTATGCCGGCGTACAACGCGCGCCGCTACGTCGCCAAGGCCGTGGAGAGCATTCTCGATCAGGACTTCGTCGACTTCGAGTTCCTCATCATCGACGACGGTTCGACCGATGGATCCTCGGAGATTCTCGACGACTATGCCCGGCGCGATCCGCGCATCCGGCTTGTCCGGCGCGAGAACCGGGGGTTGGTCGCGTCGCTGAACGAAGGCATCGCCCTTTCCCGTGCGCCGCTCATCGCGCGCATGGACGCCGACGATATCGCCTTGCCTCATCGACTGCGCGTGCAGGCGGACTTCATGGAGGCGCATCCCGAGGTTGTGTGCGCAGGCGGCGGAATCGACGTCATAGACGAGAAGGGCCGTCGGATCACGCGGATACCCGTCGCGCAGGGCAATGCGCGCATCCAAGAACTGGCCCTGCAGGGCAAGACTCCGATCTGCCACCCGACGGCGGTTATGCGCAAGGAGGCCGTGCTTGCCGCTGGAGCATATGACCCCGATATGATGCTCGCCGAAGACTTGGACCTGTGGCTCAGGCTAGGCGAGCAAGGGGAGTTGGCCAATGTTCCCGAGACCGTGTTGCAGTACCGGCTGCACCCGGCGTCGGTGAGCGAGGCCGCAGGCTCCCGGCAAATTGATCGCATGTGCTTGGCGTGTGCGCGCGCCTGCGAGCGACGGGGCGTGACATCGTCCTTCGAGGCCGACGCGCCTTGGCGACCCGGCGAAGACCGCCTGTCGAAGCATCGTTTCGCGCTTAAATACGGTTGGTGGGCCTTCAATAGCGGCGAGCGGCATACCGCCCGGGTGTATGGCGGCAAAGCCATTGCGGCGCGGCCTTTTTCCATGGAAGGGTGGCGGCTTCTTGTATGCGCCCTGGTGAAGCCGACCCGGAGGGCGGGGTAATGCGCGTCAGCGTCGCCATGCCTGTTTACAACGCTGGCCCCTATCTTCGCGAGGCGATCGAGAGCATGCTCGATCAGACCCTTCGCGAGTTTGAATTCATCATCATCGACGATGGTTCGACCGACGAGTCGCGGGCAATCATCGAGGACTATGCGCAGCGCGACGGCCGCATCCGCATGATAAGCCGCCCCAATCGCGGCATTACGCCCACGCGCAACGAGGCCCTTGGGTTGGCGCAGGGCGAGTGCGTTGCGGTCATGGATGCCGACGATGTCTCCTTGCCGGATCGTCTTGCGCTGCAAACGGCGTATCTGGACGCCCATCCCGAGTGTTTGGCGGTGGGCGGGCGCATTCTGATCGTGGACGCGGAAGGATGGCCGATTCGGGAGGCGTGCACGCATGAGGCGCACGAGGACATCGACCGATTTCACATGCAAGGGCAGGGCGGCGCGTTGGCGCATCCGGCGTCGATGTTCCGGCGCGAGGCGGCCCTGGCGATTGGCGGGTACCGCGAAGCGTTTGCCGCGGGCGAAGACCTCGATTTGTTCCTGCGGTTCGCCGAACGGGGCAAGTTGGCCAACGTGCCGCAGTGCGTGCTGAAGTATAGGCAGCATTCGCGCAGCGTCAGCCATGCCCGAGCCGACGTGACGCGCCGCTGCACCGAGGCTGTTTTGCGCGACGCGTATGCGCGCAGGAACCTTCCGGAGCCTGGCGATTCGCTGCTGCAGGTGGATGAAGCCCCCCTGTCTCTGGCGGCGCAGCATCTCAAATGGGCGTGGTGGGCTTTGGATGCGGGACATGTCGCCACCGCGCGAAAACATGCCTGCCGGGCGTTGTTTCGAGAACCCTTCCGCGTCGGATCATGGCGCGCCGCCTTCTGCGCCTGGAGGGGACGTTGATATGAAAGATGCGCCATGCGAGTGACCTTTGTGCTGGCGCATGCCGACCTTTCGGGGGGCGTGCGCGTTGTGGCGATGTACGCCGACAGCCTTCGGCGACAGGGACACGAGGTTCTTGTCGTCTCGCGTCCGCCGCGGCCTCTTTCTTTTCGCGAAAGGCTTAGGGCCCTGGTCCAGGGCAAGCGTGCGTCTGTCGGCGCGGTTTCGTCGCATGTGGATGCGTTGGGCGTTCCCCACCGCGTGTTGCGGGACTTTCGCCCTGTCGCGGCGGACGACGTTCCCGACGCGGACGTTATCGTCGCCACATGGTGGGCCACCGCGAACTGGATCGCCTCGTTTCCGGCGCGAAAGGGGCAGAAGGTCTACTTCGCCCAGGGATACGAGAAGTCTTCCGACGATGACGATGTTCGTTGCGATGCGGCATGGCGCCATCCCATGCACCGCATTGCCGTGTCGCAGTGGTTGGTGGATGTGGCGGCGGAGCGTTTCGGCGTGCATGATGTCGCGCTCGTGCCCAACGGCGTGGACCTGGACGTTTTCCGCGCCCCGGAACGCGGCAAACAGGCCGCGCCAACGGTTGGCTTCGTGTATTCGACCTCGCCGCTCAAGTCCGTGGACGTCGCGATTCGCGCCATCGAGCGCGCGCGCACACGCATTCCAGGGCTTCGGGCGGTCGCTTTCGGCGCAACGCCTCCCTCCGGCGCCCTGCCGTTGCCCCCGAAGACCGCCTACACGCTGCGGCCCGCGCAACAGGCCTTGCGCGGCATCTATGCTTCGTGCGATGCCTGGTTGTGGAGCAGCCGCCAAGAAGGATATGGGCTTCCCCTGCTTGAGTCCATGGCCTGTCGCACGCCGGTGATCGCCACCTGCGCCGGGGCGGCTCCGGAACTGCTGGCAAACGGGGGCGGTTATCTGATACAACGCGGCGACGCCGATGCCATGGCCGACGCCATCGAACGGTTGTGCGGGCTTTCCGACGATGCGTGGCGGGCCATGTCCGCCGCGGCCTACGCCACCGCTTGCGCGCGCGACTGGCGCACGTCGGCGCGCCTGTTCGAGAGCGAATTGACGCGCATTGTCGCCTGTTCTGCGACGGTTCCGGCGAACGACAGGGCCCAGCAACCATGACCTTTCTCGTTCCATTGACGTTGTTTGGATGGATACCGTTCGTGCTGTTTCTGTTTTTCGCGCTCAAGCCGACCCGCGCCATCATCGCGGCGTTCATTCTGGCGTGGCTGTTCTTGCCGAACGCCCATTTCAAGGCCCCGCAGGGACTGCCGGAATACACAAAGGCCATGGCCACCACCCTGGGCGTGCTGCTGGGCGTCGCTCTGCTCGATCCCGGCCGGCTCGCGTCGTTCCGGCCCAAATGGTTCGATCTCGTTCCCGTGGCGTGGTGCGCCAGTTCGCTGTTTTCGTCGTTGGCGAACGGACTGGGCATCTACAACGGCTTGTCGCTCAGCTTTGGCGATGTCATCGATTGGGGACTGCCCTACTTCATCGGTCGGCTCTACTTCACCCGGATTGAGTCTCTTCGCGAACTGGCCTACGGCATTCTGATAGGCGGGCTTTTCTATGCGCCGCTTTGCTGGTTCGAGATACGCATGAGTCCCCAGCTCAACTATTGGATATACGGCTATTACCAAAGCAGCTTTTCCTCGACGTACCGCTACGGCGGTTGGCGGCCCATGGTTTTCATGAGCCACGGCCTTATGGTCGGCATTTGGATGATGTCCGCCTCGTTTGTGGCCTCGTGGCTGTGGGTTACCGGAGCCATGAAGCGTTTCCGAAAAATCCCCGGCTGGATGGTTTCCGGTTTTCTCTGTCTCACCACGGTGTGTTGCAAGGCCACGGGGGCGACGGTGTTGCTGTTTCTGGGGCTGGGCGTTCTGGCGGGCATCAAGTGGCTGCGTTCGCCGATCGTCGTGCTGGTTCTCATCGTTTTGCCGGTGGCGTACATTGCCGGGCGCACCAGCGATATCATTCCAGCGGGCCCCATCATTTCCCGCGCCCAGACGTATTTCGGCCCGGACCGCGCCGCCTCGCTGCAGGTGCGATTGACGACCGAAGACCGCATGGCGGCCAAGGCCCTGGAGCGTCCCGTGTTTGGCTGGGACGGCTGGGGGAGGGCGCGCGTCACCAGCGACAGCGGCGAGGACCGGACCCTCGTGGACGGGCTGTGGATCATAACATTTGGATCGAAGGGCTTGTTTGGGTTGGGCGCGCTGTTGCTGCTCATTTTGGGGCCGGTCGCGTTGTTGCTGCTCCAGATACGCGTGCGGCATTGGTCTCATCCCGCCTTGGCGCCCGTGACGGCCGTGGCGTTGTTGCTGCCGCTTTTCATGCTCGACGGCCTCTTGAACGCCATGCTCAACCCCATCTATGTCCTCATCGCGGGCGGCATCGCGGGATTCAAGCTCCAGCCGCCCCCGCGGCGCATTGTCCGCCCCAGGCGCGCGTCCGAAGAAGAGCCGTTGTAACAGCGCGCCTCGGCGAAAAGAAGACGAAAAAGCGGCGCCCCTGACGCGGCATCGCGGCTTCCCCTCTTGGCGCTTGGATCGACGTGTGGCATAATGCGGCCTGCTGTTTGACGCGTCGACCGAACAGCCCAGGAGGTGTTGCATGTCTTTCATCTCGACCACTGCGCTCCAACAACCTTCGCCGTCGCCAGGCGATTCCCGTTACCGGATCGCCGCGGACGCCATGGCGACCATCGTCATCTTCGGCGTGACGGGCGATCTGGCGGGGCGCAAACTGATCCCCGCGGTCTACAATTTGTGGCGCGCGGGCTTTTTGCCGGAGCGCATCGCGGTGGTTGGGGTGGCGCGCAAGCAGAAGACCGATGCCGAATTCCGCGCGGAGATGTGCGAAGCGCTCAAAAAATACTCGCGCACGGGCCACGGCGAAAGCGACACCTGCGATCCGTTCGTCGCGAATCTGCACTATCATTCCCTGGAATTCAGCGCCGACGCCGCCGAGTACCGCAAGCTTGGCGAACGGCTTTCCGCCATGGAACAGCGCGCCGGGTTTGCGGGATCGCGGTTGTTTTATCTCGCGACGAGCCCGGAATTTTTCGCGCCCGTAACGGAACGCCTGGGCGCGGCGGGCATGTTGGACGATCGCCCGGAGGGGCCTTGGGCGAGGGTGGTGGTGGAAAAGCCGTTTGGCGAGGACGCCGCGTCGGCGGAGGCGTTGAACCGTTCCTTGCGTGCCGTGCTCAGCGAACGTCAGATATACCGCATCGATCACTACCTCGGCAAGGAAACCGTCCAGAACATCTTCGCGTTTCGATTGGGCAACGCGATCTTCGAACCGTTGTTCCATCACCACTACGTCGATCACGTGCAGATCACCGTCGCCGAAACCGTCGGCATGGAAGGCCGACGCGGCGCGTTCTACGACCAGACCGGGGCCCTGCGCGATGTCGTGCAGAATCATGCCTTGCAGTTGCTCTGTCTCGTTGCGATGGAGCCGCCCGCTCGCTTCGCCGCCCAGGACATCCGCGACGAAAAGCTCAAGGTCCTCAGCTCCGTTGCGCTCCCCTTTGGAGACCCGCTGGAAACGTGGTGCGTGCGCGGACAGTACGCCGAGGGCGGCGGCATGCCGGGATACGTCGCCGAACAGGGGGTTGCGCCCGATAGCAAAACGGAAACCTATGTCGCGTTGCGTCTGTATGTCGACAACTGGCGTTGGGCGGGCGTGCCGTTCTACCTTCGAACCGGCAAGCGCATGGCCTCGCGCGTAACGGAGATCGCCCTTCAGTTCCGCCGGCCTCCGACGCAATGCTTCAAGGACCTTGGCGTGAACTTGCCGCAACCCAACGTGTTGTCGTTCCGCATTCAGCCCGACGAGGCCATCTCGTTGACCTTCAGCGCGAAACCGCCCGGCATGGAATTCCTGCTTGAGCCGGTGGCGATGGATTTTCGGTATGGCACGGCGTTCGAGCAAGATTTGCCCGAGGCGTACGAGCGGCTGTTGCTGGATGCCCTGCGCGGCGATTCGACGTTGTTCATGCGCGCCGACGAGATCGAGCGTGCGTGGCGGATCGTCACGTCGGTGAGGGACGCCTGGAAGGACGCGCCTCTTCCCGAATTGTACCGGCCCGGAACCTGGGGGCCTCCGGAGGCCGATCGCCTCTTTGCCGGCTGCCAGGGATCATGGCGCGCGCTATGAGCCTGCACGTTGCGGATGATCCCGCGCGGGCGCTTCGGCGGCAAAACGCATTTTTCAGGGCCTTCCG
>ERZ795030.403-NODE-403-length-67429-cov-5.317200_pt1 | contig 67429 bp, 53 predicted proteins | sample MGYA00375122_ERZ795030 | MGnify/ENA primary metagenome ERZ795030 (study PRJEB30165, sample SAMN05720146) | activated sludge metagenome | isolation source: anaerobic digester from wastewater treatment plant | place: Japan | collected 2015-04-20 ... | reverse complement strand
AAGCTGCTGGAGGGCATGGAAGCCGAGGGGCGCGGCGACGAAGAGCAGCACCTGACGTTGGAGCAACTGGTGGCGCTCAAGCCGGAACGCCACGACCTGCGGGCGCAGCTCGCGCGATCGCTGGCGCGCCAGGGTCAGGCGCACGAAGCGGCCCGCATGTTCGAGGAGATCGCCGACCTGCGGCTGCGCGACGGCGATCTGGACCAGGGGATCGCGCTGATGAAGGAGGCGCTGGAGGCGGCGCCGGGCAATCACGATCTGCTGGAGCGGACGGCGGGGCTGATTGAGCGCGCCGGGCGGATGGAAGACGCGCTGGAACTCTACGAACGGCTGGCGGAGCTCAACCGGCGCAAATCGGAGCGCGCCCGCAGCATTCCGATTCTGGAAAAGCTGCTGGCGTATCAGCCCGAACGGCTGGAACTGCGCGCGGAGATCGCCGAGCTGTATGAGGCCGAAGGCGACATCGATCGCGCGCTGGAGGAGTATTTGACGCTGGCGCGCGCCTTCAACCGCCAGGATAGCTCGCCCCAGCGCGTCGTGGAGCTTTGCCAGCGCATCCGCGGACTGATGCCGGAGTGCATCGAGGCCCGCGAGCTGCTGGTGGAGAGCTGGCTGAAGCAGGGGCACACGGCCGGGGCGCGCCAGGAACTGGAGCAACTGGGCGACTGGGCGTTGTCGGTCAACGATCTGCAGCGCGCGGAGGGTTTTTACCGCCGGATTCAGGAGATCGAACCGGGCGATATCGGCAACGGCGAGCGCCTGGCGCGGCTGTATGAGGCTTCGGGGCGCGATCGCGAGGCGCAGGCGGCGTATCAACATGTCTTGGAGCTGTATGAGCAGGCGGGCGAGGGGGCCAGCGCGATCCGCGTGCTGCACAAGCTGCGGGACCTGGATGAGGAAAACCTGGAGCTCCGGCTGCGGCTGGCGCGCGCCCTGCTGAACGAACCGGGTCAGCGGCGCGAGGCGGCCGAGGAGTGGCTGGCGCTGATCGAGCGCTGCGGCGAGCAGGCCCCGGAACGGCTGACGGCCCTGCTGGACGAAGCGCTGCCCAGCTTCCGGACCGACTGGGACTGGCGGCAGCGGGTGATCCGGCTGCTCTCGCTGCAGCCGGACTACGAGGGGATCGAGGCGGCGTGGGAAACGCTGGCGCGCGACGCGCTGGAGGCGCGCGAGGGGGTGATCGCGCGCGAGGCGGCGGCCGAGGGGCTGCGGCGCAATCCGGACAGCCTGGTGCTGCGCCGGCTGCGCGTGGATGCCAACCGCGCGCTGTCGAACTACGACCTGGCGATCGAGGACCTGCGCGAGCTGGCCGAGCACGCCGGCGCGCGCAACGACTATGAGGGGGCGGCGGCGCTGCTGCGCGAGGGCCTCGAACTGCAGCCGCGCAACGGCGCGCTGCTGCGGATGCTGGCCGAGGCGCAGTTGGCGGCGGGCCACACGGCCGAGGGCCGGGCGAGCCTGACCAGCCTGATCGCGCTGCACGAACAGGAAGGGGATTTCGAGCAGGCGATTCAGCGCGCGCGCCAACTGGTGCGCATCAGCGGGCAGTCGCCCGAATCGCGCGACGCGCTGGCCGTTCTGCTGATGAAGGCGGGGCAGACGCGCGAGTCGGTGGAGGAATGGTGCCGGCTGGCCGAGGAACTCGCCGAGTCGGGGCAGGAAGAGGCGGCGATGGCGCGCTACCTGCGCATCCTGGAGTACCTCCCCGGCGACGTCGAGATCCTGCGCCGTCTGGCCGACCTGTGCTACGACACGGGCGGCATGGTGATGGCCATGGGGCACTACGACCGGCTGCTCGACGCGATGCAGGCCTCGTGCGAGCCGGCGGCGGTGGAAGCCGAGATCCTGCGGATTCTGGAGCTGGAATCGGGCCACCTGGCGCTGAAGGAGCGGCTCGCGGAATTCCTGCAGCAGCAGGGCCGGACCGAGGAATCGCGCCGCGTGCTGCGCGAGATTTTCGCCACGTATCGCGACGAGCGCGGCGAGCACCGCAGCGCGTTGCGCGTCCTGCGCCAGCTCAAGAAGCTGGATCCCTCCGACACACAGGCGCAGCGCGAAGAGGCCGAGTTGCTGGAGGCGACCGGCAACGCGCGCGAAGCGGCGCAGGTGTGGCAGTTGCTGGCGCTGGAACACCGCCAGCGGCGCAACCTGGCCGAGGCGGCGGCGTGCGCCGACCGCGCGGCGGCGCTGCTGGCCGACCGCCCCGAACTGCAGCTCGAGGCGGCCGGGCTGTATGAGGATCTGGACGACATCGAGCGGGCGACGGAGTGTTACTTGCGCGCCGTGGCGGTGCACGAGGCGCAGGGGCATCACGGCGCGTGCATCGCGATTCTGGAACGGCTGGTGGAGATCAACCCACGGCGCCACGACCTGCCCGAACGGCTGGCGCGGCTGCTCGAGGCTGAGGGCCAGACCGACCAGGCCGGGCGGGTGTGGCTCAGCCTGGGCCAGCGCGAGGAATCCGCAGGCCGGCTGCTCGAAGCGCGGCGGATCTACCAGCATCTGCGGCAGCTGCTGCCCGACAGCGTGGAGCCGCGGCGGCGGCTGGCGCGGATCTGCGAGCGCGAAGGCGACCGGCCGGGGGCGATCGTGCAGTGGCGCGAGCTGGCCGAACTGTGCGGCCGGCGCGGCGAAAACGAATGGGAAGCCGAATTTCTGCAGCACCTGCTGGAGCTCGATCCGCGCGATCCGGCGGCGCTGGAACGGCTCGCCACGCTCTGGCGCGACGCGAGCCGGCCGCATGCGCTGTATGACGTGCTGGACCGGCTGGAGAGCCTGCACCGGGCGGCGGGGCGGTTCGACCTGGCGCTGCGCACGCTGGAGGAGATGAAGGGGCTGCGGCCGAAGGAGCCCGACCTGCAGGCGCGCGCGGTGGAACTGCTGCTTAAGACCGGGCGGGAGGAAGAGGGCGCGCGCCAGGCCCTGGAGCTGATCGCCGTCTGGTTCGAGGCGGGCGAGGACAGCCGCGCGCTGGAGATGCTGCGCCGCGTCGCCGAGATCAACCCCAACGACATCGAGCGGCGGATCATGCTGGCGCGGATGATCCACGATCACGGCCGGATCGAGGCCGCCCGCCAGGAATTCTTCCTGACCTCGACCAAGCTGTTCGGCGAGATGCAGTGGGAGGCGTGCCGCCATGCCTGCGAGGCGGGGCTGGAGCTGTTTGAGAACGACGTTCGGCTGCGCGACCTGCTCGGGCGCGCGCTGATCAAGCTGGGCCGCCGCGGCGAGGCGATCGAGTCGCAACTGCACCTGGCCACGCTCTACGAGGAGCGCGGCGAGGCGGTTCGCGCGCAGCGCGTTTATGAGAGCATCCTGGAGATGCAGCCGGATCACCTGGCCACGCTGGAGGCGATGGTCGAGTGGGCCCTGCGCCACGACCGACCGGCGCTGGCGGTCGATAACCTGCTGCGGCTGAGCGAGGCGCACTACCTGGCGGGCGACCTGGAACGCGCGACGCGGAGCATGGAGCAGATCGCGCGGATCGATCCCAACCGCGCCGAGCTGATGGCCCGGCTGGCCGAACTGTATCTGGAGGGCGATCGCCCGGAGGATGCGCGGCGCACCTGGATTGAATCGGCGCGGCACATGTTGCGCGAGGGGCGTTACGACGCCGCCGTCGAAGCGCTGGAACGGTGCCACAAGCACGACCCGGACAGCCTGGAAGTGCACATCGAACTGGTGCATGCGTATGCCCAGGCCGACCGGCTCGAGGACTATCGCCGCGAAGGGCTGCGGCTGGCGGGCCTGTGCCGCGACCGGGGCGAGATCGACCGCGCCCTGGAAGTGTATCGCGGGCTGACCGAGTATGATCCGCACGACCTGATGGCGTGGGAGCACCTGGCCGAACTGCTGGAGGCGCAGGGGCTGACGACCGAGGCGTCGCAGGCGCATTACACGCAGTATGAGCTGCACCGGGCGGCGCGGCGGCCCGACCGCGCGCGACTCTGCCTGGAGCGGGCGCTGGCGCTGCAACCCGACAGCCTGGTGCTGCTGGAGACGCTCGGCGAGCTCTGCCTGGCGCAGGGGCGGCGCGCCGAGGGCCTGACGCACCTGGCGCAGGCGGCGACTCAGTTGCATCACGACGGGCATCACCCGCGCGCGATCAAGCTGGCCGAGCGGATCCTGAAGCTTGAACCGGACAATCTGGAAATCGTGCGGCTGCGCGCGCATGCCTTGCAGGCCGAAGGCGATCTGACCGGCGCGCTGGAGGGCTTCATCCAGGCGGCGCGCGGCCTGAGCGAAACGCACGAGAACGACGCCGCGATCGAGGTGCTGGAGGAGCTGCTGGCGCTGGCGCCCGAACTGCACGATCAGCGCGAGCTGTACGCGCGCGTCCTGCGTCGCCAGGGCCGGGTCAGGGAGAGCGTCGAGCAGTATCTGAAGCTGATCGCGTCGCTGGGCCCGGACGACGACCCGCGCAAGGCGATCCGCTTCTGCCGACAGATCCTGACCGACAGCCCCGACGAGCCGGCGGCGCACGCCTGCCTGTGCGATGTTTACGCCCGCTGCGACAAGCCGCGCCAGGCGTATCAGGAGTGCCTGTGGCTGGCGCGGCATCACCGCGAGCAGAAGAACCTGGCCGAGGCCGAGCGCTATGTCGAGCTGGGGCTGGGCTGGTTCCCCGACGATCTGGGGCTGCGGCGCGAGCTGGTCGATATTCTGCTCGCGGCGGGCCGGACGACCGATGCTTCGGTGCAGCTCGGCGAGCTGGCGCGCGTGGCCGAGGCGCGCGCCGATGCGCAGCTCACGATCTGGGCGATGGAGAAGGCTTCGGAACTGGAGCCGGACAATGTCGAGCATCGCCGACGCCTGGCCGATCAACTGGAGCGCGGGGGAGACGCCGAGGGGGCGCGGCGGACGCGGATCGAGCTGATCCGGCGCATGCTGGACCTGAACCTGATGGACGACGCGCGGCGGCTGGCCGAGCAGGTCGCCAGCGGTCTGAGCGATGAAGATCCCCGTCGGCGCGAGATCGGCGAGATTTTCGAGGCCGCCGGCCTGCCCGAGGTCGCGGCCTATCATTTCCACCTGCTGGCGCGCGGCTATGCGACGGCGGGCAAACTGGATCAGGCGCGGTCGCTGGCCGGCCGGGTGCTGGAGCTCAAGCCGCGTCACGTGGGGGCGCGCGAAATCCTGATCGAGGTCCTGCTGGGTCAGGGCGAACGGGCCGCCGCCGCCGAGCAATACGAGAAACTGGCCGAGATTTATTCCGAGGCGGGGCAATGGGAAGGGGCGCTGCGCACGCTCGAGGCGCTGATCGAATTGATTCCAGACCGAACGCGGCCGCGCCTGCGCCTGGCGGAGCTCTACGAGCGCCTGCAGCGCGAGGATGCGCTGGCCGAGCAACTCTGGCGGCTGGTTGAACTCTACTCAGGCGCCGGCCGCAAGACCGAGGCGGTCGAGTGCCTGCGCCGGATCATCGAACACCAGCCCGAGAACACGCAGGCCCGGCTGCGCTACATCGAGTATTGCCGCGAAGAGGCCTCGCCGACCGAAATGGCCGAGGCGTATCAGGAGCTGGCGAACCTGTATGCGCGAAAGGGGGCGGTGGACAAGGCGGCCGAGATGTACGAGCAACTGACGGCGCTCGATTCGCGCTCGACCGAAGGCCGCGACCAGTTCATCCAGTTCCTGCTGGCGCAGGGCGACATCGACCGCGCGCTGGAGCAGACCGTCGCCCTGCTGGATCTGCTGGAGGAGGGCGGCCGGACGGCCGAGGCCGTGCGCGTCGTCGAGCGCGCGATCAACTATGCCCCGCAGGCCACCGATCTGCGCCATCGACTGGCGCGGTACCACCTGAGCCTGAACCGCCGCGGCGTCGCGCTGGAGACCTTCCGCTCGCTGGCGCGGCAGTACGAGCAGGCCGGCGACGTGGCGCACCTGGTCGAGGTGCTCAAATCGATCGTCGACATCGATCCGCTGAGCGTCGAGCACCGGCAGCGGCTGGCCGAACTCTATCACCGGCGCGGGCAGGACGAGGCCGCGGTGGAGCACTACGAGCGGCTGGCCGAGCAGTATCTGGACGGCGGGCTGTCGGACCTGGCCGAGCACACGCTGCGCCGCGTGCTGGCGCTGCGCCCCGGCCGCAGCGATCTGTGGGAACGGGTCATTGCGATCCATCAGCAGGAAGGGCGGACCGACGAGGCGCTGGCCGACCTGATCATGCTGGCGGATCTCTACATGGAGGAAGCGCAACTGGAGCAGGCGCTGACGACCTACAAGCGCATTCTGGAACTCGATCCGGACAACATCGAGGTGCTCAACCTCTACATCGATCTCTCGCTCCAGATGGGTCCCGAGACCGTCGTCGTGGATGAGATGCTGCGGTTGGCCGACCTGCGCGCCCGGCGGGGCGAGGCGCGCGAGGCGATGTCGATCTATCGCCACCTGATGGAGCTGTGCCCGCACCACGAGGAGATCAAGGAACGCATGTCGGCGACGCAGACACTGGTGCGCGACGGGGGGGCGCTCAAGACGGACCCGGCGGGGAGCACGCTGGGGATTCTGGGCGCCAGCGATCCGAATACCGTGACCAAACTGATCCGGAATTATGAGAACATCCTGCGGCTCAACACGCGCAACCCGGCGGCGCGCGCCAAGCTGGCCGAGCTGATGGAGCGCGCCGGGCAGCACGAGGAGGCCGACCGGCACTGGCTGGCCGCCGCCGAGGATTACGTGCAGAAGGGGAACCTGGAGCGGGCGCTCGAGATCTGCGGGCACCAGATCGAGCGGCACCCCGACGATCCGCGGATGCGCGAGATGCAGTCGCGGATCATGGTGCAGCGCGACTCGATGCGCATTATCGACGGCGCGCTTTCGGACGAACTGGACAAGCTGTAGCGCCGCGGATCAACCGACGACCTGAAAATCGCGCAGTTCCATTTCGACCGAGACCCGGCCGTTCCAGCGGTTGAGGCAGGGCGCGCCGGCGAGGCGCAGCACCGTCCCGTCGGCGTTGAGCTCGTGCAGCCGGTCGGCCATGCCCCAGCCCATCGCACACAGCGGGCGGCCGTCGCGCCCGGCGACCATCAGCTTCAAATGCCGATCCTTGAGGACGCGGGGGGGCTCGATCAGCGCCACCTCGTCCAGGGCGATCACCGGCCTGGGATTATCCTGGCCGAACGGCTCGAACAGCTCGAGCTGATTGACAAACTCCTCCGTCAGGTCCTCGGTGCGGGCGGCGGCATCGATCCAGAGCAGCGGACGGAGCAGATCGTCGGGCAGCACCTGCTCGGCATGCGCGTTGATCGCCGCGCGGAAGGCCTCGACGGCGTCGGCCGCGACCGAGAGCCCGGCGGCCATCATGTGACCGCCGAACTGGAGCAGGTGCCCGCCGCAGGATTCGAGCGCGGCGTGCAGGTCGAAGCCTTCGATTGACCGGCCCGAGCCCTTGCCCACGCCGTCGGTGATCCCGATCACGATCGTCGGCCGGTAGTAGCGCTGCACGATGCGCGAGGCGACGATGCCGAGGACGCCGTGATGCCACTCCTCGCGCGCCACCACCAGGACGCGCTCGTGCGCGCGCGGTTCGATCAGCTCGACCGCCTCGCGCAGGATCTCCATCTCGATCGCGCGGCGGTTGGCGTTGAACTGTTCCAGTTTGGCGGCCAGGCCATCGGCCGCGCGGGCGTCGCGGCTGAGCAGCAGTTCCAGGCCGAACATTGCGTGATCGGTCCGGCCGGCGGCGTTCAGGCGCGGTCCGATGCCGAACCCGATGGTGTGCGTCTGCAGTTTGCGCGGATCGATCGCGGCGTGCTGGAACAGGTGGAGCAGGCCGGGGCGTCGCGTCTCGCGCAACAGTTTCAAGCCGAAGCTGACCATCGCGCGATTCTCGCCGAGCAGCGGCACCACGTCGGCTACCGTGCCGAGGGCGACGAAATCGAGCGTGCTCTTGAGCAGCTCGCGCGCGGCCGCGCCGTCGGGATGGGCCTTGCGCAGGACGGCGTGCGCCAGCTTGAACGCGACGCCCGAACCGGCGAGCCCCTTGTCGGGGTAAGCGCAGCCGGGCTGGCGCGGGTTGATGACCGCGAACGCCGGCGGAATCCGCGGCCCGGGCTCGTGGTGGTCGGTGATGATCAGGTCGATGCCGCGGCGGCGCGCGAGCTCGGCCTGGTCGGCGGCGCGGATGCCGCAGTCGACGGTGATGACGACGCGCGCGCCTTCGCCGGCGATCTGTTCGAGCGCTTCGTTGTTGACGCCGTAGCCCTCGCTGAAGCGATCGGGGATGTAGTACGTGACCTCGGCGCCCAGCTCGCGCAGGATCGTCATCAGGATCGCCGTCGCGCTGATTCCGTCGACGTCATAGTCGCCGTAGATGCAGATCGGTTCGCCGTTGCGGATGGCGTGGACGATCCGCTCGGCGGCCGGTTCCATGCCCTTCATCAGAAAGGGATCGTGCAGCTGGGCGAGGACGGGACGCAGGTAATGCTCGGCGGCGTCGGGTTGGGTGATGCTGCGGCAGGCCAGCAACCGCGCGACGAGCGGGGGGAGTTCCAGCGCTTGAGTCAGGTTCCGGCAGACGGCATCATCGACGGGGCGGATCTGCCAGCGCGGCGGCGCCGGTTTTTTCGGCGCGGCGGCCGGCGCCGGCATCTGGCGAAGCGGGAGCGCCATCGGCATACCTCGAGCAGCAGGTGGGACGGGAGCGGGCGCGACCGGGTTGAACCCCGTCAGGCAGAAGAGCGATCCGGAAGGTGGATCGCGGCTCCCCGCTTACGGCGACGGCCAGTGTAACGAGCGGGCCGGGTGAAGTCAAACGCGGCCGGGCGGGTCGTGACCGGAGGTTCGTATCGAGGGGGCAAAATGGCGAGCTTTTTCGAGAGCCGAGGACGAGGGCCGAGAGTCGAGAGCCGAATCTTGGGTGGGTCGTTGGGGGCGATGACGAGGACGAGGACGAGGGCCGAGAGTCGAGGGACGGATTTTGGATGAGCAACCTGACTGATGCGAGCCAATCCCGAATCATTCTGATGCCCGCGGCGGAGGCGATTGGGCCGTGGCGCACGCTCGCGCTGGCGCTCGCCAGAGGGGGACACCGGCTGGCGTTCGCCGACGCGTCGCAAGGCCTGGACGACCAACTGCGTGATCTGCAATTCGAAGTGGAACGTGCCGGCGGGATCTCGCTGGCCGGACCCGCCGACGATCCGGCCTGGGCGCGCGAGGCGTTCGGCGCGCTGGATCTGGTGCTGACGCCGTCGCCCGGCGAGGCCGCGCGCGAGGCCGAACGCTGTTTCAAGGGTCAGCCCAAGGCGACCGGCGGGAGGAATCCGGCGCCGCTGCGGCGGGTCGTGCTGTTGACGCCTGAGCCCGGAGCGGTCGAGCCGTGTGTCGTCAAACGGACGAGCGCCGGCACGGGCGCCACGCTGTGGCGGGTGAGCGCGCCGGCGCCGCTGTCGACGCGGGCGGCCGAGCAGATCGCCGAACGCATCACCCAACCGTGAGGGGTCGATCGCGAGGACGAGGGACGTATTGATCTTACTGTGGGTGGCGAGGGCCGGCCGGGGTTCTGGCGCCGGGGCGGCCCATGACGGGCGGGCCGCCGCCTTGCGGCCCGGGCATCCCCAGGCGCGGTTGCGCGGCGCCGGGCGCCCGGGGCGGTCCCGGCGGGGGAAGCGGCGGCTCATTTGCCTCCATCTCCAGCGCCTCGCGGAGCGCCGCATCATGGAACGGATACGGCTCGGTGCGTTCATGGTTGAGCCGGGCCGCTTCGATCATCGATTGATGGGCGCTGCGCATGTCGCTCCGCCACATCCAGACATAGCACTGGATCAGGTGCAGGCGCGGATCATCGGGTGATTCACGCAATTGCTCGTCGAGGCTCAGCTGGATTTGCGGCAGATGGAGGACGCCGGAGGTGCGATCCTTGCGCAGATAGCCGAACTGCTCGAAGATCCGCTCGATCGCCTTATTTTCCTCGCGCAACTGTTGCATGGCATCGGCGAGCGTCGGCGGGCCGACCGGCGTGGGCTCGGGCGTCGGCTGAACCGCCGCGACGGCGGCCGACGGCGTGGGAGCGTTCGTTGCCGCCGGCATTGACGCGCCGGGCATGACGCCGGGCGCCGCGGCGGCCGGCGAAGGGGTCGGCTCAGTCGGGGAAGGCGTCGGAGCAGGGTCGATGGCGGCCGACGGGCCGGTCGGGGCCGGCGGGGCGGTCGCGACCGGCGGCAGTGCCGGTTCGTCGGCGACGATCCGCGCGTCGGCAACCTCCGACGTCGCTCCGCCTCCCAGCAGGCCCCAGACGCCAATCGCGCCGGCGCCGGCGCCGATCAGCGCCACCGCCGCAATGATCCATAGATGCCGCGCGCCGGCCGACCTGGGGGGTGCCTGCGCGTGATGCATCAGAGGGGCCGCGGGCGGAGAAGGCTGGACGCCGCCCAGTTCCGCGAACGGGTCGAGCTCCGCGACCGGCGGCGGCTCCACTTCGGGCTTGACCTCGGTTTTCAGAGGCGTCTCGGCGGCCGTGCCGTCTTCCAGATAAACCGGCGCGAGCGTCGGCGTCCGATTCTCCGTCGTCGGCGGGACGGAGGGGGGATTGGTGGGCGTGGACAGAATATCGGACTGCGTGGAGGCGCTGGACGGCGTGGCGCCGGTGTCGGAAGCTCCGGCCGGGCCGACGCGCGGCAACGAACCAGGGGGCGTCTGGCCGACGCGCGCCCGCGTTTCCTGCTCCATTTCCTGTCCGATCTGGTCGAGCAGGGCGATGAACTGGCTGGCCGAGACGAGCCGCTCGTTGCGGTCGGGGGCCGTCGCGGCTTTGATCAGCCGGCGGAACGGGCGCGGGACGAGATCCAGATCGAGGACGCGCGGCGGCACGCCCGTCAGCATGTGATAGAGCGTCAGGCCGAGGGCGTAGATATCGGTGCGCGGGTCGACGTTGCGCGAATCGGTGGCCTGTTCGGGCGCCATGTAGAGCGGCGTGCCGATGATCATCCCGGTCTGGGTGTATTCATGGTGTTCGGTCTGCTTGGCGATGCCGAAATCGCCCAGCCGGACCAGGCCGTCGTCGGACAGGAAAATATTGGCGGGCTTGACATCGCGATGGACAAACTGGCGTTTATGGGCATAATCGAGCGCCTGAGCCACCTGACGCGCGATGTCGAGCGAGACCCGCCAGTTGAGCGCGCCCTTCTTTTTGAGGCGATCGCTCAGGGTGCCGCCGGGGTAATACTCCATGATCATCTGGAGGCCGTCGGGCGTCTGGATGATGTCGAAGACGGCGGCGATGTTGGGGTGACGCAGCTTGGCGCCACGCGCGCCTCGAACAGGAAACGCTCGCGGTCGCTGTCGGAGGCCAGACCGAGCTTCAGGATCTTGATCGCGACCTTCTGGTCGAGGACCTGGTCCTGAGCGAGATAGACATTGGCGAAACCGCCCTTGCCCAGGACGCGCAGCATTTTGTAGCGGTCGCGCAGGCCCTGGGGCAGACTGCCGAGCGGATCGGTGGGCGGGGAGGTCGGGCCGCCGGTTGAACTGGGGCCGGCGGAGGCGCTCGAAGCCAGCTTGTCGCGCTCGACAAGCGTCGGTTCCTCGGGGGAGGAATTGCTGGAAGGTTGCGTCAGGTAGCCGGAGGCCTGGGATGGGTCCTCCGGCGCATCCCCTTTCACCTGGGTGGCAGGCGGTTGGGGAGGACGGGGTCGGCCCAGCGATTCCGGGCGTTGTTCGGGCACGCCGCTTCCTCCGAACGGGATCCATCGTTAGCCGTTCAGCGTAGCACAGGCGGGCGGGCGGTTCGAGTGCGGAACGTCGAAGGTCTGGCGCGGCCGTGCCGCCCGCGGGGGTGGATCCGGCCGAATCGGCGGGGCCGGATTTCCACCGTGCCGGGGGCGATTCCGGCTTACGTCCGCGCGACGGGATGCGTTAGAATCGGACCATCCGGATTGAAGCCCAGCCATGGCGTCGGGCTCGTTACTCTAAGGGGAGAAGGGGCAGCGCGGGGTTCCATATCGAGGGGCGATCTCTTGCGAATCGGTCGGCTGCATCGCGGATTCATGGGACGGAACAACTTATTCAAGCTGGGCCGGGCGCGCCGCGCCGCGGCGGGAAGGGCGTTGGGCTGGACGTTGCTGCTCGGCTGCGTCCTGCTGGCGAGTTGCCAGAAGAAACGCGGTCCGGTGGGCGAAGTGCCGCGCCAGGCGGTCCGGATTGACTGCATCGAACGGGGCGTTTACCGGGTCACCGGCCAGGATCTGCTGGATAGCGGGATTGACCTGAACGCCGTCGACGCGGCGCGGATGACGCTGGTCAAGGAACGCGCGTCGGTTCCGCTGCTGGCCGTCGGGCTGGAGGACGACTGGTTCGACCCGCAGGACGAGATTTACTTCTTTGCCGAGGGGGCGGTGCGCGACGAGCGGCCGTATATCAACATCCGCGGCGAGTATGATCCCGTCGTCGAGTCGTTCATGCTCCACCTCTACCCGTCGGAGCACGAGCCGCAGCGCTATCGGAAAGCCTCCACGCGGGCGCCGGCGAAGAGCCTGCCGCGCGATTATCCCGTTCGCGTCGTCGAGGGGCGCATCCATTTCGAGCGCGACGACGTCTGGGAGTTCTTCGAGGCGGGTGCATGGGACGAGCAGCGCAGCGACTTTCTGTTCTGGAAGAAACTGACGTATCCGGCCAGCGACAAGACCGAGTCCGATTTCACGCACGAATTCGCCGTTCCGGGCGCCGTGACGCGCGAACCGGCGCGCCTGCGGATCATGCTGCTGGGACTCTCCGAGGTGGAGGGGATCGACCGTCGGATCACGCACCACGTGCGGGTGCAATTCAACGAGATGGCGCCGGAGGAAATCGTCTGGAACAGCCGGTTTCCCCATCTGGCCGAACTGGACCTGCCGCCGCGCTCGCTGCGCGAGGGGATCAACCGGCTCAAAGTCAGCGTGCTGCCCCCGACGGAGGGGGAAACCGACGCCAAGCAGAGCGATGTCCTCAAAATCGACGTCGTCATGCTCGACTGGTTCCAGATCGATTACCGGCAGCACACGCTCGCGCACGAGGACCGGGTTGAATTTGAGGTGGTCACGCCGCCGGCCGGGTCGGACGCGATCAAGTGCGCGGTCGATAATTTCAGCACCGACCGGGCCTTCGCCTTCGATCTGACCGAACGGACGTTCCGCGATCTGCGCGGCTATCCGTCGGATCTGCGGCGGGGACAGTATTCCGTCAATCTGGATCTCGCGCCGACCTCCAGAACGCTGGTCATGCTGACGCCGGACAAGGCGCTGACGCCGTTCCGGCTGGAGGCCACGACGATCAAGGGGCTGTTCGACCAGCCTTCCGACGCGCAACTGCTGATCGTCAGCCATCCCGATTTCCTGGAGGCGCTGGAGCCGTTCGTGGAATGGAAGCGCTCGCGCGGACTGAAGACCGAACTCGTCAACGCGGCCGACCTGTTCAACGAGAGCCTGGGGGGCGTGGTCGGGCCCGAGGCGATCCGCGACTACATCCGGCACGTCTACGAATCGCAGGCCGAGCCGGCGCTCAAGTACGTCCTGCTGGTGGGCGACTCCACGACGATCGCCAAGTATCAGACCCATCTGCCGGCCTATTCGTTTCTACAGAGCGGCGAACACACCAACGACAACTACTTCGCCAATTTCAGCGATCCGAAGGGCGATCCGCAGATCGCCGTCGGGCGGTTCTCGGTCCGGACCGTCGAGCAGCTGAATCACGCCATCCGCAAGACGCTGGATTACGAGAGCCACAAGTATGACGGGCTGTGGCGCTCGCGGTTCTTCCTGATCGCGGCCTCCGACAGTTGGGCGCACCGCGACGCCCAGCGGCTGATCGACGAATTCGCCCGCCCGCATTATCTGGTCAACAGCATCCGGACGAACAAGGCCAATACGCTGCCGGGCGAACACGAGAAGCTGACGCAGCAGTTGGCGCAGGCGCTCAACGAAGGGAGCCTGATCACCGCCTTCTTCGGGCACGGGGGAGGCACCGTCTGGGAGGTGGGCGCGGCGACCCGCGCCGAATACTTCCGGGCGCACTTGTTCGACCAGGAAAACGTGGCCACGCTGAAGAATCTGCACAAACCGTCGCTGGTGTTCGCGCTGACGTGCTACACGAATGATTTCGACAACCCGCACGTCCGGCAGACGCTGGGGGAGACGTTCGTCAACTCGCCGGGCGGGGCGGTTGCGGTCATCGGCGCCACCGGGCGCAGCTCGACCGGCCTCAATTACATGTATATCCGCCAATTCATGGATCTGCTCAGCAGCGGCACGCAGACGCGGCTGGGCGACCTGTTCGTCGAATGCAAGCGCCACTACAGCGTGCCGGCGATGAATGCGACCTACGTGCTGCTGGGCGATCCCTCGCTGGAGTTCTCGCTGAACCGCAACCTGGTCGAGGTGACGGTGGAGCCGGTCGGGGCGGAGGGCGAATTCGCGCTGAACTACGGCCTGCCGCCCGATACGCCGCTGCCCGTCAAGCTCCAGGCCTTCCTGGTCGACGAGAACGAGAACCTGGTAGAGACCTGGACGAGCGAGGTGACAGAATTGTCCGGGACGCTTAATTACAACTATTCAGGCGGGGCGTGGTCCGATACGATGCGGATGGTCGTCTACGCGACCGACGGCAAGGCGCTGCATATCACCGGCGGGGTCATGCTCGCGGGGATTCGCCGGAACCTGCGGATCGCCGCCGGCGACGCGCCAACGACCGCGACGACGGCCGCCCATCCCTGATTCGCCGGTCCAAGCAGCATGCCTGAAGCGCCCACTCCGCCAGCATCCGCAGTCACACCCGAGCCGGCGCCGCTCGCGGGGGGCGCCGCGCGCCCGCGCACGCCGCTGCCGTACCTCGTGCTGGCGATCGTGCTGATGCTGCTGGCCGTCGCCGCGGGCGGCTGGACCCTGCTGCTCGTCAGCGTCGAGTATCGTTTCCTGCGGGTTGCGGCCCCGACGGACAACGTCGACGACCGGACGTTTCTGCGCTCCTACAGCAACATGCTGCTCGGCCTGTTGAAGCTTGACCCGAGCAATGGCCGGATCCGCAACCAGTACGCCAGCGTGATCAGCCGGCTGGGCGACCGGCGCGAGGCGGTCGAGGAACTCAATCGCGCGCGGCTGACCGAAAACCTGCAGGGCACGCTGTTCTTTCTGGCCGATATGTACGAGAAACTGGGCGACCTGACGCGGGCCGAGCAACTGATGGCCGACTGCGTCATCATCAACCCCACCAACCCCAGCTTCACGCCGACTTATCTGCGGATGCTGAGCAACCAGCTTCACCCGCTGCGCGCGCTGAAGGAGCAGAAGGACCTGACCGAGGAGCAGCGGCGGCACTATCGCGAGCGGTATGAGGAGTTGCTGGGGCGCCACGGCCTGGCCGCCCGCGACTGGGCCGTCAGGGCCCCGAACGACCCGAATTCCCATCTGTTCATGGGCAACTTCTACGTCGATCCGTTGTTCGGCGTGCAGGCCTACCGCTGCTACCTGATGGGGTTGTCCCGCCCGCGGTGGATGGTGCTGAACCGGAACAATCTGTTCATGACGCCGGCGGAGACCATGACCACGATCAACCAGATCATCCGAGGTCAGTATGCCTTCCCATATCTGGATCTGCCATGAGCCCGCCGGTCGCCGGCATGCGTCATGAGGGAGCGGCCAGCCATGCCTGAGCGGGCCGCCGCCGTGCATCCTCTGCTGCGCCTGACCGGCTGGTGGCTGCCGTTCGTCGGCGCGGTCACGCCGCTGGTCGTGATCACGACGCTGGTGCGCCCCTACGTCGGGCAATCGGCGTTTTTCGAGGTGGCGACGATGCTGGCGCTGTTTGTCAGCGCGCTGGCGCTGGCGGTGGGGGTCTGGCGGCCGCCGCTGCGGCCGACGGTTCCGATCGTCCTGCTATTGTTGCTGGGGGTGTTTATCGGCCTGTCGTTGACGGCGTCGCAGTCGCCCCTCTTCTCGCTGAAGCACCTGCTGCTGCCGTTCAGCGGCGTCGTCTATTTTGCGCTCATCATCGGGCATCCGCTGCGCCGCGCGATCCTGAACCGGCTGGGTCTCGGCCTGATCGCGGTCGGCGGGCTGCTGGCGATCTACGGGATTCTGCAATACAACGGCATCGAGTTCCTGCCGTTCAGCGAGCAGGTGCGGAAGAACCGCGTGATCGCGACGATTGGCCATCCGAACTACCTTGCCTCGGTGCTGGGGCCGATCGTCTTTGTCACGCTGGGCTACGTGATCGAGCGGCGGACGCCGGCGTGGATCCTCGGCGGGCTGTTGCTCGTGTTTGTGATCCTCACCTGCATCCTGATGGCGCAGACGCGCGGTGTCTGGCTGGGACTGGTGATCGGGTTCCTGGTCCTGGTGCTGGTGACACTGCGTTACTGCCTCAAGTACCGCGTCGGGATCCACATCATTCGGGGATTCGCGGTCAGCGGCATGCTGCTCATCGGCGGACTGACGATCATGCTGTTCATTTTCCTGCCGCGGCTGAACGAGGAATTCGACCTGCGCGAGCGCATCACCGCGGTCTATCAGATCAAGAGCCGGCTGTATTACTGGCGCGCCGCAATTGACATGGCGCGCGCGAAGCCGTGGTTCGGCCAGGGCCCCGCGATGTTTGATCCGCTCTTCTGGATCTACGCGCTGGAGCAGCAGAAGTCGGAGCTGGGGCCGTATTATCGCGACGTCATCCCGGCGATTTCCGAGACGACGCCCGGCCACACGCACAACGAGTATCTGCAGGTCTACGCCGAGAATGGGACGCTGGGGCTGAGCGCGCTGGTGGCGTTCCTGGCCTTTTTCATCTACTTCGGCTACTTCGCGATCATGCGGCAACGTCAGGCCGACCGCGCGCTGCAGGGCGCGGCGATGTATGGGGCGCTGCTGATGATCCTCGCCGACGCAATGTTTGCCTTTCCCTGGCGGCTGCCGGTCAGTCTGATCGTCTTCATCTACGTGCTGGCCTGGCATTACGACGAAATCCATTCGGGCGCCGATGCCGACCAGGTTGCATTGACCGAGTCGGCCGGCGCGCCGGCGTGAACGAACTCCGGGCGGGCGGGCGATTCGACGTGCGGTCAACGGGCTTGTCGGAGCGCCGCCGGCATACTATGATGTCTCCACCAACGATCTCCCCGGCCGGTCGGCGCCTCCGGATCTGATTCCCACCGCCCGACCGGCGGCGCGTTGCCCATCGGCCGCTGAGCCGACGCAACATCCCCGAGTGCGGGAGGCGGTCCCCATGAAGCAGAAGCAGAGTCGACCGGGAGAGACCGGCTTCTCCCGTCGCGGATTTCTCAAGGGCGTCGGCGGCGCGGTCGGCGCGGCGGCCGTCGTCAGCCGCGTGCTGGAGGCGCCGGGCCTGGCGCGCGCGGATGAAATCACGCGCGAGGGCATCCGGCGCGTCCCCGCCGAAGGTCTGGAAATCACGCTGCATGTCAACGGCGAGGAACGGCCGGTCACGGTGCGTCCCGATCAGACGCTGCTCGAGGTCCTGCGCGAGCAGCTCGGCCTGACCGGGACGAAGGAGATCTGTGACCGCGGCGCCTGCGGCGGCTGCACCGTCCTGCTCGACGGGCGCTCGATCAATAGCTGCCTGATGCTTGCGGTCGACGCAGCCGGGCACGAGGTCCGCACGGTGGAGGGGCTGGTTCAGGATGGCCGGCTGGATCCGGTGCAGCAGGCGTTCGTCGACAGCGACGCCTGCCAGTGCGGCTATTGCATCCCCGGGTTCGTCGTCCGGTCGCGCGCGCTGCTGGATGAATTCCCTAATGCAACGCCGCAACAGATCCGCGACGGCCTGGCGGGCAACATCTGCCGCTGCGCGGCGTATGCGCGGATTTTCGAAGCGGTCCAGACGGCCGCGGCGGGAGGGAACGGCTGATGACGTGGCGCCCTGACAATCGACTGGCGCTGGAAAACGACGGTTCGCGCGTCGATGTGCGCGACAAGGTGACCGGCGCCGCCCGCTACACGACCGATTACTACCCCGAGGGGCTGCTCTGGGCGAGCTACATCCGTTGCCCGTATGGCAAGGCTTTCCTGCGCTCCAGCAAGCTGGAGGCGGCGCGCGCGGCGCCGGGCGTGGTGGAAGTCGAGCTGGAGAAGCAGGAGGGGACCTATCCCGGCGACCGGCTGGGGCACATCTGCGCCGAATCGCGCCAGGCGCTCGAGCAGGGGCTGGCCGCGCTGGCGCTGGAGTTTGAGCGCGACCGGCCGGCGACCGACATCGAGCGCGAAAAAAAGCCGCTCGAAACGTTCGACGAGGACCCGAGCGTCCAGGAGAAGCAGGCGGATCTGGAGCGGATCTTCAGCGAGGCCGCCCATACGCTGGAGCGCACCTATCAGACGCAGGTCCAGACCCACTCCTGCCTGGAGCCGCACAACAGCCTGGTGGACTACCGCGGCGATCACGCCACCGCGCGCCAGTCGACCCAGGCGACATTCTCGGTGCGCAATGAGCTGACCGAGGTGCTGGGCCTGCCCCCCGACAAGGTGGAGATGCACTGCGAACACGTCGGCGGCGGTTTCGGCAGCAAGTTCGGGCTGAGCCCGGAGGGGCAGCTCGCCGGCAAGCTGTCGAAGAAGCACGGCCGGCCGGTGCGCGTGCTGATGAATCGCGAGGAAGAGCACCTCGACAACGGCCTGCGCCCCGGCAGCCTGCAATACATGAAGCTCGCGATCGGACCCGACGGCAAACTGCTGGGAGGGCGGATCCACACGTGGGGGAGCGTCGGCCCCGTCGGCGGCGGCGGCGGCACGAGCAACCCGTCGCGCTACAATTTCGGCATCGTGGCCAAGACGCACCAGGATGTGAACCTGAACAGCGGGTTTCCGCGCGCGATGCGGGCGCCCGGTCATCCGCAGGGGATGTTCGCCGTCGAGATGATGATGGATGAGCTGGCCGAGGCCGCCGGGATGGATCCGCTGGAATTCCGGCGGCTCAACGAGACGAGCGACGTCCGCCGCGCGATGCTGGATGTGGGCGCCGAGCAGATCGGCTGGCACCGGCGCAAGCCGTCGGGCACGTGGGAGGGGCCGCTCAAACGCGGCTTCGGCATCGGCGTGGCCGACTGGGGCAACAGCCCGGGCGAGGCCACGATCACGATCCACGTTTACCCCAACGGCAATGTCGAGGTGCTGAGCGGCAGCCAGGATATCGGCACCGGGTTCCGCACGTTGCTGGTCGACTGCGTGGCGCACCAGCTCGGCATCGACCGCGCGCGCGTGGAGGCGAAGGTCGGCGTCAGCACCTATCCGCCGGGGCCGGGCAGCGGCGGTTCGGTGACGAGCCGGTTCGTGGCGCCGAAGGCACTGGGCGCGGCCGAGCAGGCCAGGCAGGACCTGCGCCAGCGCGTGGCGCGCGAATGGGGCGTGCCGGCCGACGAGGTAGCCGCCGAAAACGGCGTCTTCAAGCACGCCGACCGCACGATGTCGTGGAACGAGGCGTGCAAGCTGATCGGCCAGGACCGGCTGACCGTGACGGAGAAGGAAAACGGGATTTTCTGGAAAGAACAGACGGGCAGCGAGGCGGTTCAGTTCGTCGAAGTGGAGGTGGACGTCGAGACGGGGATCGTCCGCGTGAAGAAGGTGGTGGCGCTGCAGAACGTCGGCCAGGCGGTCAACCGCAAGACAGTGGAAAACCAGATCACCGGCGGCGTGATCCAGTGGATCAGCTTTGCCTTGTTCGAGGATCGGATCCTGAACCGCCAGACCGGCGCGATGGTCAATCCGAACCTGGAGTTTTACAAGATCGCCGGCTCGCGCGACATTCCGGAGATCGTTCCGATCATCTGGCAAAGCCGCCCGGACGCGGGGGTGAACAGCCTGGGCGAGCCGCCGGTGGTGCCGACGCCGGGAGCGGTCGGCTGCGCCGTCGCCAACGCGATCGGCGTGCCGGTCCGGCGGATGCCGATCACGCCATGGCGCGTGCTGAGCGCGCTGGCCGAACGCGACGGAGGCGCCGTCTGATGCAACCGTTCAACTACCTGATCGCCGATACGCTCGACGCCGCGCTGGCCGAGTATGCCGAGAACCGCCCGGTGCTCAAGGCCGGCGGCATCGATCTGGTCGACCGGATGAAGGAGCGGCTGGCGACCCCCGCGGTCGTGCTGTCGCTGGGCGAGGTGGAGGTATTGCGCTACATCGAGCCGGAGGGGGAGGGGGTGCGGCTCGGTTGCCTGACGACGCTGGCCGACATCGGCCGCAGCGAGCTGCTCAACAGCCGCTACGCCGCGCTGGCCGAATCGGCCGGCCATGCCGCCACGCCGCAGGTGCGCGAGCGCGCCACGCTGGGGGGCAACCTGTGCCAGCGGCCGCGCTGCTGGTATTTCCGCGCGATCCACTTCCATTGTTTGAAGAAGGGGGGCGCGACGTGTTTCGCCGTGGAGGGTGAGAATCAGTATCACGCGGTGCTGGGCGGCGGGCCGTGCCACATCGTGCATCCCTCCAACTGCGCGCCGCCGCTGGTGGCGATGGAGGCGTTGTTCGTCGTGCGTCGCGCCGGCGCGGAGGAGCGCGTGATCCCGGCGCGCGAGTTCTTCGTCCTGCCCTCCTCGGCGCTGGATCGGGAGAATGTGCTGGCGCCGGGGGAAATCCTGACCGAAGTGCGGATCCCCAGGGCGCCCGACCAGAGCGCGACGATTGAACTGCGCGAGAAGCAGTCGTTCGACTGGCCGCTGGCGATGGCTTCGGTTGCCCGGGTTGACGGCCGCCGGTGGAACGTCTGCCTGGGCGCGGTGGCCCCGGTGCCGTGGGTCAGCGAGGAAGCGGCCGAGGTGCTCGGGAGCGCCGACATTACGCCGGAACTGGCGGCGCGCGCCGGCGAGGCGGCGGCCCAGGCCGCCCAACCGATGTCGGACAATGGCTACAAGACGCAGCTGATCAAGGTGGCGGTCAAGCGCGCGCTGCTCAAGGCCGCCGGCCAGGAGGTTCCGGCATGAACAAGACCGACCCGATGCCGTGCTGCGAAAGCCTGCGCGGCAAGAGCATGTACTACCGGCCGGATGAACGGCCGGGCCGGCTCCACGAAAGCGACGTGATGAATTACTACTGCCTGCATACGCAGGGGCCGGTGGGGCCCGACGGGGTGGAGGCGCGCCCGCGCCTGTGCCAGCCCGGCCGGGCCTGCCATGTGAAATCCTGATTCCTCCCTTCGGAAGTCCCGGCACGACGGAGCTGGAATTTCATTCTGGGGGAAAACCAGCGTCTCAGCCCAGTCCGCCGCGCTCCGGGCTGTTGGCGGGAGCGCGTTCCGGCGCCAGCTTCAGCTTCTCGTCCAGCGCTTCGATTCGCCGGTGGCGGTAGATCAGAATGACGTTCCGCCCGTAGGGGACGACATTGAACAGGAAGCTGAGGATGAAGACGAAGTCGCCGCGCAGCAGGGCATAAGCCAGCAGCATCAGCGACCCCAGCAGGCTGACGTACCAGAACGAGAGGGTCATGACGCTGCGCCGCTGGGTCTCGCTCTGCACCCACTGCACGAAGAACCGGCCGCGATAGACCACGTTGCCCAGCAGGCCGAACCAGAACAGGCCGCCGAGGTATTCCTCGCGGCCGAAGAGGAAGACCGCGGGGGCGCAGCTCAGCACGATCGAGAGCACAATGAGCGGCCCGGCCGATCGCGGCGCGTGGTCCGGCGCGTGGGCGATCCGCAGATTCCGGACATATGGGATCAGCGTGACCGCCGAGCCGAGGATCATCGGGATGTCGTCGCGCGCGTAGGCATAGACGATGTGGATCAGCGTGGCGACCAGACTGATCCACCAGAACGAGACGGGGACGACGCTGCGGCCCGACCGTTCGCTGGCGATCCACTGCACGAGGACACGCGCGCTGAACAGCAGGTTGCCGATCAGCCCGAACAGCGTCAGCAGCGAGATATCGACGGCCCGGTCCAGCCCGATCCACGCAAGCGGGATTTGGAGAAAAGGAGCATCAAACACGGCGATGGCCGGCATGGGGCAGAGTCGGCGCGGCGCGGGCGCGGCGCTCGTCCGCGCGGGGTTCTGATTCCCTCACGCGGCGCTTCACAGTAGACCGATTAACGGCGGCTTTCAATGCGGCGCATGCCGGCGCGGGCGCTCGCAATCCGTCGGATCGGATGGACCTGACAGAGCTTCGTCGGGCTACAGCCGCGGGACGGGGGTTTCCAGGCCGCCGTGCTGGGCGGAGACGTAGGCCGCATAGATCGTCGCGATGCAATCGGCGCCGAGCGGGCCGCCGCTTTCGGGCGCCTCGTCGCGCGCCACCGCGCGGTAGAACGCTTCCATTTCGTGCTGATAGCCGGTGAACCACGCTTCGTCGGGCGAGGTCGGCGCCCACCCCTGCTTCGTGCCGATCTTTTCGACGACGTAGATGTCGCTGAAATTTGTCTCGACGGGGTTGTAGGTCAGCAGCGCGTCGTTGGGGTTGATGTTGATGCGCGCGCGGTGGTTGTTGGCGGCCACCTCGAGGAAATTGTGAACGCCCCCCAGGACGAGCTCGGAGGCGAAGAGGTCGGCGACCGTGCCGTCGTCGAACACGACGTGCGCCTGGGCGAAATCCTCGACGTCGTGGTAACCGGTGCGCAGGTGGCCCTCATCGCGGAACGCGGGCATCCGCGTGATGGCGTGGGTGCGGCACGAGACGGTCGCCGGGCGGATTGGCCGGCCGTCGCGCGCGCGCCCTTCGACCTGTTTCAGGTAGAGCGCGCCGGCGAGCGGGTGGCAGGCCTTGCCCATCAGGCTGCCGCCGCCCGAGAAGCGCCAGAGGCCGTAGGTCGGCGAATGCGAGCCGGAGTGAGACTCGCCGCCGAGCATCCAGAGGATCTGTCCGCCGGTTTTTTCGAGAATTTCCCGCTCCTTCTGGATGGCGGGGGCGTAGACCCAGTTCTCGGCGTACAGGATGCGCCCGCGGCTGCGTCGTTCCGCCGCCAGCAGGCGCTCGATGCTGGCGCAGGCCTCCTTCAGCGCGACGCGCCGATCCATGCCGTCGGCCGAAAACGACTCGGACCCGTCGCCGAAATAGCCGGTCAGGGGCTTTTCAATGACGACCCAGCGCCCGGCCGCCAGCGCCCGCAGCGCCAGCGGCTCGTGCGACGCGGGCGGCGTGCACAGATGCACAACGTCCACCGCCTCCAGCAGTTCGTCGTAATCGCGCAGGACGGGAATGCCGCGTTCGCGGCCGAAGGCCTCGGCGTGGGGGGCCGTGGGCGACCAGATCCCGGCAATCTGAAGCTCGACGCCGTGGACGCGGGTAAGTGCGTCAAAATGAAAACGGGCGGCGAAGCCGGAACCGGCCAGGCCGCCCTTGATCGTCGGTTTGTGCATGATCCGCTCCAGCGGCGCGGGCCGCCGTTCAGCCCGCGCGGCCGGTGGTTAACGGATGATGTTGACCACTTCGGCCATGAGCTGATCGCCCACGGTGATGACCTTCGAGTTCGCCTGATAGGCGCGCTGCGTTGAGATCAGGTTAACGAACTCGGTGGCCAGGTCAACATTGGAAAGCTCCAGGCTGTAGGAGGCGATGGCGCCGAACCCGCCGACATTGGGGGTGTCGATGATCGGCTGGCCCGACTCGGCGGTGTTGGCGTAGATCCCCGCGCCGAACTTATACAGCCCCTGCAGGTTGGCGAAGTTGGCCAGCGTGATCTGCCCGATCGGAATCGTCTGGCCGTTGCTGTAAATGCCGTCGATCACCCCTTCATCATTGATCGTGATCGAACGGAGGGAGCCGGCGCCGAATCCGTCCTGCGTCTGCGTGTAAACCTGGCTCGGCTGGTCGTACTGGGTCGAGCCGTCCAGCCCGTTGCCGCCTTCGGCGATCGACGTGCCGAAGTTGAAGCCGATGGTCTGCGCCGTCCCCTGGAAGTTGAAGCCGACGTTGGTGATCGTCTCGTCGGAGACGAGCGCGCCGTTTTCATTGAACACGAGCGAGCCGGCCGCTCCCTCGAACGGTTCGCCCTCCGTGCCGCCGACCTCGCCGCCGTCCTCCATCGCGTGCCATTCCCAGTTGTTGTTGGAGACCTTGTTGAAGTAGACGGTCAGGCTGTGAGCCGTGCCCTGCGAGTCGTAGACGGTCAGGCTCGTCGAGTAATTCGACGTGGAGACCGGATTGGCCGGATCGAACGTGAAGATTTCGGTGGCCGGGACCTGGCTGGTCAGGTTCAGCCGCACGTCGACGCCGTTGGTTTGCCGCGGCGGGATGCTGTCGTTCTGGATCTTCAACGGCACCAGCTCGCGCTGGAGTACGCCCTGGGAATCGAAGGTGAAGCCCATCAGGTTCAGACCGCGGTTGGTCGTCAGTTCGCCTTGAGCGTTGAGCGAAAGCTGGCCGTTGCGCGTGTAGTAGTTGCGCTGGCCGTCGTTGACGATGAAGAAGCCGTTTCCCTCGATGGCGAGGTCGGTCAGGCGGTCAGTGTTGGAGAAGTTGCCTTGCGCGAAATTGGCCGAGATGCGCTCGAGCGACACACCGCGACCCAATTGGCTGCGGCCGGCGCTGCCGTTGATCGACTGACTGAGCAGGTCCGAGAATTCCGCGCGCGACGCCTTGAAGGCGATCGTGTTAACGTTGGCGATATTGTCGCCGATCACCTGCAGGCTGTCACCGAACGTCTGCAGACCGCTGACACCGGTGTAGAGCGCACTAAGCAGTGACATGAGAGCTCTCCTTTGGGCTGTTACTTGTGCTGAAGTTGCTAATTCGAAGAAGGTTGCGCGGCGGCGGCGCCGACGCGAATCAGCTCGCTCATCGGAATCCGCCGGCCGTTGATTTCGAGCAGGACCTGGCCGCGGTCGAAGCTGATCCCGTCGACCCGCCCCTCGAACATCGGCAAAACGTCAATGAGCAGGTTGTTGGCATCCATGGCCGTGATTTCGAAGCGGTAGTTGCCGTCGCGCAGGCTCTCGCCGTTGGCCAGCCGGCCGTCCCAATCGAAGCCGTTCTCGCCGGCCGCGCGCGCGCCCAGGTCGACGACCGCCACGAGCGCCCCGCTTGAGTCGTAGACGTTCATGTGCGTCGAGACGCTGTCGCGCGCCATCTGGAACTCAACCCGGCTCGGCTTGCCCTCGCTGACCGTCAACGCGTCGCCGACGACGGTGGCGTTCTGGCCGATGAAGTTCGCCGCCGACACCATCGCCGTCATCCCCTGCATGTTCGCCAGCGAAGCGATGCTGCTGTTGACGTTGATGAGCTGCTCCAGGCTGCTGAACTGCGCCAGTTGCGACGTGAACTCCGCCGGATCCTGCGGGTTGAGCGGGTCTTGGCGCTGAAGCTGCGCCACCAGGAGCTGGAGGAACTCCTCCTTGTTGACGATGTTGCCGCTGTCGCTGCGGCCGGTGGAGACCGGCGGCGAGACGAGCGCGGAGACTTGCGTGATCGGGTTCATGGTCAACTCCTGTCGGGCGCTCAGCCCAGTGCTTCCTCAAACGCCTGCCGGCCGCGGCCGTCGTGCCGCTGCGGGTTGTGCTGGCGCTGCTGGGTCAGGTCGGCCTGCCGTCGCCCATCATGCGACGCGTGCTGGTTCATGCCCGACTCGGCGCCGCCGGTGGCAGCCGCCGACTGCACGACGACCGTCACGCGTTCGACCGTCAGGCCGTGGCGCGTCAGCGCCTCGCGCAGGTGCTGGAGCGACTGATCAAGCAGTTGCGCCGTCTCGGGGCGTTCGGCGATCAATTGCGCCTGGACGGTGCGGTCCGGCTGCACGCTCATCTCGACCCGCACGCGGCCCAGGTCGGGCGGATAAAGGCGCAGGTTCGCTTGCCATCCGTTCTCGCCCAGCCGGATCACGCCATCGGTCCGCTCGGCCAGGAAGCCGGCGACCTGGCGCACCTGTTCAATCAGGCGCGGCATGCGGGTCTGGCCCGCCTCGTCGATGGGGGCGGGACTCCATTCCTCGTGCGCGGCGGCGCCGGTCGGCGGTTGGACGCGCTCCGTTGCGCGCGAGTCCAACTCAGCCATACGGTCGCCGTGCGCGGCCGGGTCCAGATCCAACAGCGGTTCTTGCTCAAGCGGCTTTCCCGCCGCCGGCGGGGGCTCCGCGGCGTCGCCGGCCTGAGCCTCGGCTGGGGCGTTCTGGTCGGAGGCTTCAACAGCGGGGGCGCCGCCGTCATCCGCTGGGAATTCGAGAGGGCTGGCGCTTGCGAGTCCAGCCTGTCCGGCTGGCCGCGCGTCCAGCGGCGCGCCGTCAAATGCACTTTGGAACGGCCGCGGCGCGGCCGATACATCGCCCGCCGCCAACTGCTTCGCGGCCCGCGCGTCGTCGGCCGACACCGCCAGCGCGGCGCGCAGGTGATGCGCCAGCTCACGCAGATTCCAGACCGGAGCGGGAACCGTCGCGCTGGTCGACTGAGCCGATTTCATTCCCGCCGTATCCGGGCGCAGGCCTGAGACGTCCTGGGCCGTCCGGGCGGGCCAGGTGGACTTACCCGCGGCCTGCTCACCCGGCAGCCCTTCGACCGGAACCGGGCGCTGGCCCGCAAGGGGATCGCCGCCCGCGGGCGGAAACAAGCCGACCGCACTCTGGTTCAAGGCGTCCGGCTCGGGTTCGTCGGCGGCATCCTCCTCGGCGTCAACCGGCGCGGGCGCGGCGAAAGGTGTTTCACCGGCAAATCCCGCCGCCGTCCGGGCGAGGGGAGAGCCGCCGGCTTTCAACTGAGAACCCGCCAGCAGTTGCTGTTCGAATTCGCCCAGCGAGAGCGCCGCCCCAAACAGCAGCGCGAACGGTGAGGCGGGATCGCCGGCGGAGAGCAGGGAACCGCCCGCCGGGACGGCGCCGGCGGGGCCGGCAGGGGGTGCAACGGGAACGGACAACAGATCCATGAACAACCTCGGGAGCAGTCTTGCGGCAGTTATTGACGCGCCGCCAGCTCAAGCGCCAGCGATTTGGCCTTCTGCGGATCCATGCTTTCGAGGATCTTGCCGGCCTTGCGCGTATCCATCCGGGAGAGCAGATCCAACTGGAATTGCGGCTCCAGCGCGCCGATCATCGGACCGGCCTTATCCGGCTTCATGCCCTGGTAAATCTGAATCCATTTCTTCAGTTCGGCTTCGCGGCGCTGATCGGCTTCCCCGGCGACGCGCCGCATTTCGGCGAGGACTTCCTCGGTCCGGCGAAGGTTCTGCTCGATCTCCAGCCGCACCGTTTCGAGTCGCTGTTCGGCCTCGGCGACCTCCCGCTCGCGCCGTTCCAGCTCCCGTTCGCGCGCGCGCAGCGAGTCGGCGAGCGTGTGAAGCGGGTCGGAGGCGAAGAGCGGGAAGGGCGCGTCGCCGGCGGTTCCCCATCCCTGCGTCGCGGTCGTCGTTGCATCCTCGCCGGCGAGCAGTCCTTCGCGCGCCGGATCGATCAGCGGCGCGGGGTCATCCTGCGCCCAGACCGGATTGGCAAAGAGCGTGCCCGGAAGGCCCGCGGCCGGCCGCAGCGCCAGCAGCAGGCTGAAACCCAGCGTCAGCAGGCATCCGAGCGTGGCGAAGATTTTCCGTCGCAGAATTGTCCTGGCATTCATGGTCCGATTCACCCTGCAATCCTTTCCGCCTGCGCGGCAGCTTTTGCCTGCCGCATCTGTTCGGCATAGTCACGCACCGCGATCTCGTCGAAGTCCCTGCGCTCGGCGCGATCCTGCTCGCGCCGCCAGTCGGCCAGCTCGCGTTCGCGCAGCCGGTCCAGCACCGTGCGCTGCTGCATCGCGTGGACCAGGCGCGCGCGTTTCTCGTCGGCCAGGCGCTGCGCCTCGTCGATCTCGCGCGCCAGCCTGAGGGCCTCGGCACGCTGGGCCTGGATCCAGTTCTCCCACAGGCTGCGCTCGGCGAAGCCGATGCCGGCCAGCATCGCGCGGCGGATCTGCGCGCCCCGATTGGCGACATCCTCCTCCAGGCCCTGCTTCATGTTGCGCAGTTCCTCGACGCGTTGACGCGCCAGGCTGAAGTCGCGTTGCGCGCGTTCCTCCAGCAGCTTGCGGTGGTTCAGAACCGGTTGCAGCGAGAAGCGAAAGCCCATCGCGTTCTACCTTTCAGCGGCCAATGCCGCCGGGAGTGAACTCGGCGACGCGCTGACCGCCAGGCCGCCCGTTATCGCGTCCGGGCGCGGGGGCCGAGGCCTCGCGCACCAGTTGATGCAGGCCATGGATGCACTGTTCCATGGCCGCCGCCTCGAAGATCCCCTGGCGCAGAAAGCGCTCCAGCGGCTCGTGCATGCGGATCGCCCGGTCGATCGTCGGATTGGAGCCGGCCACGTAGGCGCCGATGTTGATCAGCGTCTCGGCGCGTTGATAGGCCGCCAACAGGCCGAGCATCTGCTGCGCCGACTGCAAGTGATCGGGCGTGACGATCTCGGTCATCAGACGGCTCTTGCTGGCCAGAATATCGATCGCCGGGAAATGCCCCTGGTCGGCAAGCTGACGCGACAGCACGATGTGGCCGTCCAGGATCGCGCGCGTCGCGTCGGCGATCGGTTCGGTCAGGTCGTCGCCGTCGACCAGCACGGTGTAAAGCCCGGTGATGCTGCCATGGCCGTTGGCGCCCATGCCCGCGCGCTCGAGCAACTTGGGCAGCAGCGCGAAGACCGACGGGGTGTAGCCCTTGGTCGTCGGCGGTTCGCCGATGCTGAGGCCGATTTCGCGCTGCGCCATGGCAAATCGCGTGACCGAGTCCATCATCAGCAGCACGCTCTGGCCGCGGTCGCGGAAGAACTCGGCGATTGCCGTGGCAACGAACGCCGCGCGGACGCGCTCCAGCGGCGAGCGATCCGACGTGGCGGTCACCACGACCGAGCGGGCGAGCCCCGCCTCGCCCAGATCGCGCTCGATGAAGTCGCGCAGCTCGCGGCCGCGTTCGCCCGTCAGCGCGATGACATTGATGTCGGCCCGGGTCTGGCGCGCGATCATCCCCAGCAGCGTCGACTTGCCCACGCCCGAACCGGCCATGATGCCGACGCGCTGGCCGACGCCGCAGGTCAGAAACCCATTGATCGCCCGCACGCCCAGATCGAGCGGCTCCGAAATCCGTTCGCGCTGGAAGGCATTGGGCGGGTCGTTATAGATCGGATAGTGCGTCTCGGGCACCACGGGGGGCAGGCCGTCCATCGGGCGGCCGAGGCCGTCGATCACCCGCCCGAGCAGGTCGGGGCCGACGCCGACCGTCGGCGCGTGGCGCAGCGAGAGGATCCGGCTGCCCGGCTTGAGGCCGCGCATTTCGCCCAGCGGCATGATCAACACGTGGTCGCGACGGAAGCCGACCACTTCGGCGCGCAGGGGGGCTTCGTTGCCGCCCGGGAGGATTTCGCAGAGCTGGCCGACCGCGCAGTCGGGCAGCGTCCCTTCAATCACGGTGCCGATGACTTGAACCACGCGCCCCTCGGTGCGAATCGGGTCGGCCCCGGCAATCATCCGTAGATATTGTTCCGCCTTGAACACTCGCTCGATCCTTCATCCACTCGCGCCGCGGCGCACATTCCCGTCATCTTGTTGGAGGCATCCGGTGATTCGACTCCGCCGGCGAGGCGGAAGGGCGTTCCGTTCAGTCGTCCCACAGCAGCGTTTTCATTGCCTTCAGTTGCGTTTCGATCGTTGCGTCGATGTTGCCCGTTTCAGTCTCGACCCGGCAGCCGCCGCGTGTGATCGTCGGATCGGGTTCCAGGTGCAGGTGCTCGGGGGGCCAGCCATGGCTTTCAAAGAAGGCAAGCTGCTGCTGGATGAGCTGACAGTCATTGGGCGCCAGAAACAAGTGGACATGCTGCGTCCGATCGACCTTGGCCAGCGCGGCCTCGACGACTTCGCGCACGACCTCCGGATGCAACTCGACCTGCTTGCGCAGGATATGCGCGGCGATCAGGAACGCGATCTTGATCAGTTCGTTTTCGTGCCGGCGGATCTGTTCCTCGCGCTCGCGCTTCAATCCTTCGATCAGGTTCATGAACATCTGGATCGTCGGTTCGATCTTCTGCAGCGCGAGCTCGCGGCCGGCGCGCTCGCCCTGCTCGAAGCCTGCGTGGTAGGCGTCGCGCTGAATGGTTTCGGCTTCGGCGCGCGCCGATTCGACGAGCCGCCGCGCCTCCAGCTCGCTCCGTTCGAGATGCGAGAGGGGCGGTTCCGCGCGTTCGCCGGCGGCCAGCCCCTGGAATGCGCCGCGCGGCAGATCGCGCGCGGGCGGCGCCAGGCGCTGGTCGCTGAAATCGACCGACCGCGCGCGCGTCGCCAGGTCCTGGGAACGCCAGATTCTAGACAAAGATCTCGCCTCCGCCCTTGCTGGCAATCACGATTTTCCCCTCGGCCTCGAGGCGGCGGCAGACCTTGACGATTTCCTGCTGGGCCCGTTCGACGTCGGACAGCTTGGTCGGGCCCATCGTCTGCAGGTCCTCGCGGATCATCTCGGCCGCGCGCGATGAGATGTTCTTGAAGATCTTTTCGCGCAGCTCCTCGGGCGCCGTCTTCAGCGCCATCGTCAGCATGTCGTTGGTCACTTCCTTCATGATGAGCTGCATGCCGCGGTCGTCGATCTTGAGCAGATCCTCGAAGACGAACATCAGCTCGCGGATCGAGTCGGCCATGTCGGGATTGCGCTCCTCCATCGTGCTGAAGATCGCGTCCTCGCTCTGGCTGTCCATGTTGTTGAGGATCTCGGCGACGGCCTGGGCGCCACCCACCAGCCGGCTTTTGTTGGCGCCCGAGGCCATGATCTCGGTGATGATCACGTCCTGGATGTCGCGCACCAGTTCCGGGTTGATCCGGTCTAGCGTCGCGATCCGCATGATCACGTCGGCCTGAATCTCGCGCGGGACCTGCAGCAGGATTTCGCTCGCCTTCTCGGTCTCCATGTGCGCCAGGATGACGGCGATCGTCTGCGGGTGCTCGTTGCGCAGGTAGGTGGCGATGGTTTGGGAATCGACCCACTTGAGCGCCTCGAAGCCCTCCGAGAGCTCGTCGCCCGATTCGAGGAACTCCACGAACTTGTTGTAGCGGTCGGGCGGCAGGATCTTCTTGAGGATCTCCTTCAGCTTGTTGCGCGCCTCGCTGATGATCAGGTCGCTCGAATCCGAGAGCCGCATCAAAAACTCCTGGCGGACGGTGTTGATCTGTTCCATCGAGAGGTGCCGCAGCCGCGAGGCATGGCTCGTCAGGCGCTGGATCTCGCGCTCCTCCATCAGCCGCAGCACTTCGGCCGCCGAAGCTTCGTCAAACGACAGCAGCATGATCGAGGCCTTGTCCATGCCGCTCAGATGCGTGTTGCCCTGGGCTGGTTTTCCCTTAAGCGCCATCTCGCGTCCCATCCATCCGGGTCGATTCATCCAGCGGGGGCCCGTTTGCGGGCCGCCCGGCTCCGTGCTCGCTTCGGGCCGACAACTCCCGAGGCGCGCGCTCCCGCTGCCCGAGCCTCAGCGGCTCAGGCCTCATCCATCCACTGGCGGATCAGACTGACCGCCTTCTGCGGATTCTGGCTGGCCACCTCCATCACCTCGCGGTGGATCACGTGGGATTCGGCGGTCGATTCGCGCACGTAGCGTGATGCCAGCTTCTGCAGTTCGGCCAGGTGACCTGAGTCGCCGCGGCCGCTGTCCATCAGCCGCCTGGCGGCCTTCGCCGTTTCCGGATCATTGCGCAGCGCCGCCAGCATCTCCTGCCGGACTTCTTCGGAGAGCGACTTGTCCGACCGCAGCCGTTCGGCCAGGCGCTCCAGTTCATTCGCATCCATCCCGCCCGGCACGGCGCCGTCGCTCTCCCCGCCGGCCGTCAGGGCGCCCAACCCGGCGGCCCCCGCCGGCAGCGCATGTGGACCGACCTGGATCGGCGTCACCAGCACCTGCTTGAGCGCCGGACGCAGCACGAAGAGGACGATCAGCAAACCCAACAGGCCGACCACCCCCCACTGAATCACCTGCTCGAGCAAGCGCTGCATCTCGTAATTCAGGAACGGTTCGTCCAGTTGCTCGACCGTGTCGAAGGCGAACGGCGCGCACTGGATCGAGATTACGTCGTTGCGTTCCTCATTCTGGGTGAAGCCGATCGCCGACTTGACCAGCTCCTCATACTTTTTCATCTCCTCCGGCGAGCGCTCGCGGAACTCGCGCTTGACCTGGCCGTCCTCGCCGGTCAGCTCCTCGTATTCGCCGTCCACCAGCACGGCCACCGAGAGCCGCTGCAGCTTGGGGGAACGGCTTTCGCTCTCCTGCACGACCTTCGATACGCTGTATTCGGTCTGCGTGTTCTCGCGGAGGATGCCGCCCGCGTTGGCGCCCGGCGCCGGCGCGGCCTCCGCTTCGGCCATTTCCGCGCCCTCGCCCACCTGGACGGTCGCGTTCCGGCTGGTTTGAAACTCGCGCGTCGCCGACTCGCGGGTGATGATCGGATCCTGTTCGTCGGGATTGTAGGATTCCTTCACCTGGTGCAGTGTGGCGAAGTCGTATTCGGCCTGGACGCGCGCGACGACGCGGCCGCGGCCGAGCGTCTCCTCCAGCATCGACTCGATGCTCTCCTTCAGTTCCCGTTCCTTGGCCGCGCGGAAATTGGCGTAGGTCGCGGAGAAGTCGCCCGAGGCGGGGTCGGTCTCGGCGTTCAACATGTTCCCTTCCGTGTCGATCAACGACACGTTCTCGGGACTCATCCCCTCGACCGAGCGCGAGACGAGAAATGTGATGCCGCGGATCTGCCGGTCGTTGAGCACCGTGCCGCGCCGCAGCCGGACCGTCACCGACGCCGTCGGCGCCTCCGTCTCCTTCAGAAAGACCGTGCTGTCGGGGATCGCCAGGTGAACGCGCGCGCGCTCGATGCCGTCGATCGACTGCAGCGTCCGCGCCAACTCGTTCTCGCGCATCCGCAGGTAATTCTTTTCCTGTTGAAACTTCGACTGGCCGATCGGCGATTCGCCCAGCAGTTCATAGCCGGCGCCGCCGGTGCTGGGGATCTCTTCCTGCGCCAGCAGGATCGCCGCTTCGTCGACGCGGTTGCGTTCGACCTTGAGCGTCGTGCCGCCGTTGTCGGGTTGCGCCTCGATGCCCGACTGCACCAGGCGCGCCGTCGCCCGCCCCGTCTCGGCCGGATCGAGGCCGCTGTACAGGACGACGTAGCCACCCGTGCGCGCCCGCGTCGCCAGCCAGACCATCGCCAGCACCGAGCCGACGATGATCGCCAGCAGCAGGACCTTGCGCGCCAGCGACTGCTGATTGAGGACGGCGCCGGTCTGGCGCATCAGATTGAGAAGAAAGCTCATCTTACGCTATCTCGCTTCGACGGGTTGACGGCTTGCTCAGGCCTGCATGCGCATGACTTCCTCATACGCGCGGATCGCCTTGTTGCGGACCTCCACGAGCATGCGGAACGAGAGATCGGCTTTCTGCATCGCGATGATCGTCCCGTGCAGATCGCCCGACTGGCCGCTGACGAGCGCCTCGGTCTTGCGGTCCGCCTCCAGCATCTGGTTGTTCACCGCCTCGAGCGACCGGGTCAGCTCGTCCTTGAAACTGGGGCCGGAGACGTCCTCGCCGGCGCGCAGGCCGCCGATCGGCTCGATCTCCCGGCGACCCGCCGGTTCAATCGCACGCGAGCCCAGTTCGTTGAGTCCGCCGGCGCCGCTCAGCGACCGCAGGTGTGTCTGGAGACTGATCGGATCCATGCTGAAGCCATTCCCCTACGCTTGAAATGCGTCCCTTGTCCTCGTTCCAAGATCGTCCTCGCCCTCGTCCCCGGCTCCTGGCGCCCCCATCTTGGCCCCTCGTTATGAACCGAGGGATCATCCGCAACTCAGATCGATTCGGGCGGTTCTGTCGCCCCTACGGGACTCTTCGTTCCTTCTGTGATCTTTTCCCGCCACTGAAGTGGCGGGCTGAAGTCTGCCGTCCCTGACAGGACTGGGCGGCTGTTGGGGCCGGCACGTCCGCGGTCGTTCGAATCGGTGGTTGAGGGCCCTCCATTTTCATTCCCGCGTTGTGAACCGCCGGTTCATGAGCAACCCGTGATCGGCCTTCGTTATCGCCGCAGCAGGTCCAGCGCGCTGTGGAGCATGTCCTGGGTTGACTTCGACGCGGCGAGGTTTGCTTCGTAAGCGCGCGAGGCCTCCATCATCTCGGCCATCTCGCGGAAGACGCTGATGTTGGGCAGCTCGACATACCCGTCGCGGTCGGCGTGCGGGTGGTGCGGATCATAGACGCGCACCGGTTGCGCTCCGTCGGGGCGCACCGCGGCGACCCGAACCGACGTGGCGCCATCACTGTCGCTCCGCTCCGCCAGCGCGCCATCGAATGCCTTGGCGAACGAGTCCACCGGCGCCGCTTCAATCACCACCCGCTTGCGCTGGTACGGTCCGTCGGGTCCCGTCGTCTGCTGGTTGGCCAGGTTTTCGGCGATCACCCGCAGCCGCTGGCGTTGGACGCTCATCCCGGCGCCGCTGATGTCGAGTCCCAGAAAATCACTCACGTTGGTTCACCTTTCCGCGCGAATTACTGCTGATCATCCAGCGCGCTGGCGAGCTGGCGCAGCTTGGCGGCGTAAAGCTGGGCCGTAACGGTATAGAGCAGCTTGTTGCGGCCCAGCGCCGACAGTTCGTCTTCCAGGACGACGTTGTTGCCGTCCAATCCTTGAGGGGGTGCCGCCGAGGTTTCGATGACGGGGTCCGCCGCGGCGGGGTCCTGGAGCGCCCGCTCCAGCGAAGCCTCGAAATTCAGCTTGCGGGCCGCGTAGCCCGGCGTGTTGAGGTTGGCGATATTCGAAGCGATCACGCGCTGGTTGTCCATCCGGACATCCATCGCTCGCTCCATCAAATTAAAGGTCGCGCCGAATATCTCCATGACAAGGCACCTCCGGGCGCCCCGCATGTGCAAGGGGAGTGCCAGTCAATTTTTTCACGGCGATGGAGCGGAGAGAGGCCCACCGGCCGGGCGGAGAATCGGCCCGAATTTTGTATAAACTATTGATTTGTAATGGTTTATTGAGTCAAAAGGGGATTGTCGGGATTTTGGCGAAACCAATCAAGGGGAGCGGTCGATCCAGGGCGTATCGTCATAAAATTGGCGATTTGCTGCCCTCGCGCCAACGTTACGGCACTTTCTGCCGGGGGATCCGCAGGGGGCTGAGGCCGGCGGGGCGCCGGTCCCACACCCGCCCCCACCGGTCCCTGAAGGACTCACTTAAAAAACTGCTTCAACCGATCATACTCCGCCTTGGAGATCGCGCCCTTTGCCAGCAGCACGTCCAGCTCGCTGGCGGCCTTGGCGTCGGCGGCCCGCCGATCCTCCGCGTTGGCAGTCGACTCCGGCGGGACCTGAGCCTGTGCGCGGCGGCGCTCCTGCACCACGCGCGGCATGTTCATCGAAGGCGTGGGCGCCCGACGCGGAGGCGGCTGCTCCGCCGGCGCCGTTGCCGGTCGGGCGGGATGGGGTTTCCGCGGCGGAGTAGGGTCGGGGGTCGCGGCCACGTTCGGCGGCGTCGCCGGCGCCTCTCCCGGCGCGGCGCCGCTGTCGGCGGCCGGCGCGGCGGAGCCGGTCCGCAGGAACTCGCGCGCCGCCTCCGGGTTCATCCGCGCCCGCTCAAAAATCGAGCGCTCGGCCTCGATCCGCCGCTGCTCCTCCATCGCCTGCATCGTCTGGCGGGCCATCGCCTGGCGGATCCTCTTGTATTCCTCCTCGGTGATGCCGCCCGTCTTGCGCATCCGATCGATATCCGAGAACTGCATGCCGGCGGCGGTCTGAATTTTCCGCACGCGGTTGCTTACGACGGCGCGCCAGATCTTCCAGAAGATGAACAGCAGAACGAGCGCAACGAACACCCCCAGCGCCCACGGGAGCATCTCCATGATGTAGTCGATACCGGGAATGGCAAACATGGGGTACCGCCGGCCAGCGGGAGGGTGGATCAGGGGCGCGCCGCCGCCCCCAGCCCGAGTTTAGCACGGATAGCCGCGCCGGGGTCGGGCTCGCGCATCAGATGCTCGCCCACGAGGATGCCATCGATGGCCGCGGCGCGGAGCCGCTCGACATCGGCGGCGGTGCGGATGCCGCTCTCGGAGATGAACGATTGGGTGGGGGGCACGCGCGCGGCGAGCGCCAGCGTCCGGCGCAAGTCGGTGTCGAATCGCTCGTCGCGCAGGTTGCGGTTGTTGATCCCGAGCACATCGGGGTCGAGCGCCAGCGCCGCGTCCAGTTCGTCGGCGTCGTGGATTTCGACGAGGACGTCGAGTCCGGCCGCGCGCGCCGCCGCGCGGATATCCGCCAGCAGGGAGTTGTCGACGAAACCGGCGATCAGCAGGATCGCGTCGGCCCCAGCCGCCCGCGCTTCCCACACCTGGTACGGGTCGAGCATGAATTCCTTGCGCAGGAGGGGAAGCGCGACGGCTTCGCGGATGCGCCGAAGATATTCCAGCGAACCCTGGAAGAACGGGGCGTCGGTCAGGCACGAGATCGCGGCGGCGCCGCCTGCCGCGTAGGCGCGCGCGATGGCCACCGGGTCGAAATCGGGGCGGATCACGCCGACGCTCGGCGACGCCTTCTTGACCTCCGCGACGACCTGGATGGTTCCGCCGGGCCGACGCGGCTGATCGGCCGGGCGGGCGCCGCGGATCGCCGCGGCGAAGCCCCGCGTCGGCCCCAGCTCAGCCGCGCGCGCGCGCAGCTCGGCCTCGGGCACGCGCGACCGGGCCGCCGCCACCTCGGCCAGCTTGCTCTCGCGGATCCGGTCCAGGATGCCCATCAGCCGGCCGCCTCGGGCGGTTCCTCATTCGAGACGCGCACGAGGGTCTCGAGGACCTTTTCAGCGGCGCGGGTGTCGATCGCGGCGCGCGCGCGCGCGATCCCGTCGGGCCAGTCGCGCGCCACGCCGGCGACGATCAGCGCGGCGGCGGCGTTGAGCACGGTGATGTCGCGCCACGGACCGTCGGTTCCCGCCAGGATCTCCTGGATCACCTCGGCGCGGGCTTCGGCCTGATTCTCGGCCGTGATCTGCAGATCCGCCAGCTTGCACAGCGCCATCCCGTGCTCCTCGGGATGGAACAGGTAGGTCTTCATCTCCTGCTGGGTCGCCTCGGTGATCTTCGTCGGGGCGGTCAGCGTGATCTCGTCCATGCCATCCTGCCCATGGACGACCATCACATGTTCGGACTTGGTTTCGATCAGGACGCGGGCGAAGACTTCGGTCATTTCGGCGATGCCGACGCCGATCACCTGGCGGCGCACGCCGGCGGGGTTGGTCATCGGCCCGAGCAGGTTCAGAATCGTGCGGACGCCCAGTTCGCGGCGGGCCGGGCCGGCGTGGCGCATCGCGCCGTGGTATGTCGGGGCGAAGAAGAAGGCCAGGCCGCACTGTTCGAGGCAGCGCAGGCTCGTCTCGGTCGAGCAGCTGACGTTGACGCCGAGCTGCGCCAGCACGTCGGCCGAACCGCTCCCCTGCTTGCTGGTGACGGCGCGATTGCCGTGCTTGGCGATGCGGGCGCCGGCGCCGGCCGCGACGATCGCCGCCGCCGTCGAGATGTTGAACGTGCAGAAGTGATCGCCTCCGGTCCCGCAGGTATCGATCAGGTTGGCATGGCTGGTGACGGTGACGGGCTTGGCCAGGCTGCGCATCGCGCGCACGAAGCCCTTCAGATGCTCGGCCTGTTCGCCGCGGATGGCCAGGCCGACCAGGAACGCGCCGATCTGGGCGGCCGTGGCCGCGCCCGACAGGATCTCGGCCGCGACCCGGTTGGCCAGGTCTTCATCGACCGGCTCGTTCGTGCAGAGCCGCATGATGGCGTCGCTGATGGCTTCCATGGGTGATCCTTCTTGTGCCGTATCGCCGCGAGCGTGAAATTATTTCGCACGATCGCCGGCGGCCTGCCCGGCCTGGATTTCGCGCCACGTCTCGTCCAGCACGTAGGAGAGATAGGGGGCGTAGAACCGCGGTTCGAGCAGGAACGAGTCGTGCCCCTTGTCGCTGTGCACGGTGATGTGCTGGTACGGGACGTCGGCCATTTTGAGCGCCTGGCACAGTTCCTCCTGCTCCTCAGGCCAGAAGCAGACATCCGAATCGATCGAGAATACCAGATAGCGCTGGTGGCGGCACGGCTTGAACGCCTCGACGGCGTCGCCGTTGAACCGCGCGCGCAGGTCGAAATTCTGCCACATGTAGAGGATCCGCAGATAGGCGTTGGCATCGAAGCGCTGCACGAACTTCTTGCCCTGGTGCAGCATGTAGGATTCGATCTGGTGGCGCAGGCGATAGCCTTTCAGGTCGTCCTCGGCCTGGACGATCTCGCCGCGCGCGCGTTCCTCCATCACGTCGACGTGGACGAACGTCTTGTGCGCGATCATCCGGGCCAGCATCAGCCCCATGCGCGGCGGGTCGCCGTCGTAGTAGTCGCCGTAGTTGTAGTTGCGGTCTTCCTCGATGGCGAAGATCGCCTCGAAATTGTGCAGCCGCTGCAGCGTCGTGGCATGATGCCCGGCGGCCAGCGGGATGACGCAGCGGACCCGCTCGGGATAGCGCGTCGCCAGCTCCAGCACCATCATGCCGCCCAGCGAGCCGCCGACCGCGGCCAGCAGGCACTGGATCCCCAGGTGATCGAGCAGGCGCATCTGGGCGTCGACGGTGTCGCGCACCGTCACGGTGGGAAACGCGCCGCCGTACGGCCTGCCGGTGGCGGGGTTGATCGAGCGGGGGCCGGTCGATCCGTAGCAGCCCCCCAGATAATTGATGCAGATGACGAAGTAGCGGTCGGTATCGAGGGCGCATCCCGGCCCGATGAAGTCATTCCACCAGCCGATCTGGCACTCCTCGGTCCACAGATCCTCGCAGCCCTGGACGGCGGGGTTGAAGCCGGCCGCGTGCTGACTGCCGGTCAGCGCATGGAACAGCAGAATGGCGTTGGAGCGATCCGCATTGAGCTCGCCCCAGGTTTCGTAAGCGAGCGTGATGGGACCGAACCGGTCGCCGGATTCGAGAACAAACGCATCTTCAGGAGACTTGGCAAACGTGAAGAATTGCGTCTCGACGGTAGGCAAAGCGCGCATGGTTCCTTACCGCAAAGGCCCTCGGCCGGGCATCGGCCGTCCGCCCCTTGAGACTGGCTAGGGTGGGATGAAAAGACAGGGGCCGACGTATGCCGACGCCGGCCCCCCCGTGAGCGATGGGCGTCGCGGCGGTCATGCCTGCGACGCCGACAAGGCCTGGTCCAGATCGGCCAGGATATCGTCGATATTCTCCAGTCCGACCGACAGCCGGACCATTTCGGGCCGCACGCCGGCCTCGACCAGTTGCTGCTCGTTGAGCTGCGAGTGGGTCGTCGTCGCGGGGTGGATCGCCAGGCTCTTGGCGTCGCCGACATTGGCCAGGTGCGAATGCAGTTGCAGCGCGTTGATGAACCGCGCCCCGGCGTCGCGGCCCCCCTGGATGCCGAAGACGACCATCCCGCCGCAGCCGTTGGGCAGGTACTTGCGCGCCAGGTCGTGGCACGGGTCGTCCTCCAGCCCGGGGTAGCGCACCCAGTCCACCAGGTGATGCGCCTTGAGGTAATCGGCCACGGACGCCGCGTTCTCCGAGTGGCGCTGCATCCGCAGCGGCAGGGTCTCGATCCCCTGCAGGAACATCCAGGCATTGTCCGGCGAGATGCAGGCGCCCAGATTGCGCAGCGGCACCAGCCGCATGCGCAGGATGAACGCCAGGGGGGTCAGGTCGCCCAGATCGTGCGCATAGCGCAGCCCGTGGTAGCTCTCGTCGGGTTCGTTGAACAGGTTGAACTTCTTGTCGGTCCAGTCGAATTTGCCCGAGTCGACGACGATGCCGCCGATGCCGGTGCCGTGACCGCCGAGCCACTTGGTCAGCGAGTGAATGACGATGTCGGCGCCGAACTCAATCGGCCGCAGCAGATACGGGGTGGTGAAGGTGGAGTCGACGGCGAGCGGCAGGTGGTGCTTGCGCGCGATCCCCGAGATCATTTCGAGGTCGGCCACGTCGAGGCCGGGGTTGCCGATCGTCTCGCAGAAGATCATCCGCGTGTTATCGTTGATCGCCCCCTCGATCGCCTGCGGGTCGGTGATATCGACCAGCCGGACCTTGATGCCGAACTGGGGCAGGATCTGGTCGAACATCGTGTAAGTGCCGCCGTACAGGTTGGCCGCCGAGACGACCTCGTCGCCGGCGCGGCAGACGTTGATGATCGAGTAGAAGATGGCGCTGGTCCCCGAGGCGATGCCGAGGCCGCCGACGCCCCCTTCCAGCGCCGCCATGCGCTTCTCCAGCACGTCGGTCGTCGGGTTCATCAGGCGCGTGTAGATGTTGCCCAGTTCCTTCAGGCCGAACAGGTTGGCGGCGTGTTCGGTGTCGCGGAAGACGTAGGAACTGGTGCGGTGGACGGGGACGCCGCGCGCGTTGGTGCTGGGGTCGGGCTGCTGGCCGGCATGCAGGCAGAGCGTTTCGATTTTCAGGCCCTGCGTTTCGAGCTGGGGCGACATGGACTGGCCTCCTCGTTGCAGATCGATCGCGTGAAGCACGCAAGTTGCCGCGGCGGGCGCGGGCAAAAGTCCGGGATAACCGAATCCCCCTGGCGCGAGCAGGGCCAGCGCCCACTTCCCGCGGGAAGAGCCGACCAGTCGGCCGTCAGCAGTCGGAAGGGATCGGTCGAGCGGGGCGAACCGCGAGCGCCGTCGGGGGGATCGCAGCCGCCCCTCTCTTGTATCGCGGGTGAGGGGCGGATTCAATTGGAAAATGGGTTGACGCCGGCGCAAGTCGAATAGCTGAAATTATTCAGATGTATGGATCGTAAATACAAAATGGCTTGCAATAGGACTCGATATTAGGATATTAAGACTCAGGAATGCACTGGGATGCCCGCTGTTCCGGGGCTTTCTTTCCATCTGCCGCCACTCGGTTCCGGATCGGGGCGCCGGAGCCGCCAACCCGCTTTGAGTGAGCGCCCCACTCATCACCTGCGTCCCCTGGCTCCCGCTCTCCCTGGCTGCCACGGCAGACATTTCACATGAGGTAACGAGGCAATGTTCTCTCAAACCAGCGAATACGCGATTCGCGCCTTGTCGATCCTGGCGCGCTATCCGCGTGATCAGTTCATCCTTGTCGGCACGCTGGCGCAAAGCGCCGAACTGCCGCACCACTATCTGAGCAAGATTCTGCAAAATCTGGTCCGGATGCAGATTCTCGAATCGCGCAAGGGGAGCAAGGGCGGGTTCCGCCTGGCCCGCGATCCCAATGAAATCACGCTCTACGAGATCGTCAACGCGATCGAGAACCTGGGTCAAACGCGCCGCTGCCTGCTCGGCCAGGCCGATTGCAGCGATGAGCGCGCCTGCCCGCTCCATGAATTCTGGGTCGAGCAGACCGCCAGCTATCTCGACACGCTGCAGCACACGTCGCTCGGCGATCTGGTGCGGTTTGACGGCAAGCTGCGCTCGACGGCGCGGCCCAAGCTGACCGTCTAGCCCCAGGACTTGAAGCAAGCGAAACCGGCCGGAGCGCGAGCCCGCGGGCTCCCGCGTCCGGCTGATTTTTTTCTCCCAGCGCCACATGCGTCTCTCGTCCCTCGTCCTCGTGGACGGGCTGTTCCTCGGGAGCGGAAGGGACGTAAGGGACATAAGGGACATAAGGGACAAACGGGGCCAGAAGTCATAAGGAAACCTGAATAATCCGGCAGGATTTCCTGGCCGTCCCGCCTTCGCTCCCCGCGGCTTGCCAGCCGTGCCGGCCCGATTCAAAATCGCCGCCGCTTGTGCTACAACGCTGACGGACCTCGCGCCGACTGACTCCGCCATCCCGGGAGCCGCCTGCTTGTTCATCCTTGTGCATATGTTAGGGCTGCAGTGGGGCCTGGCGGGGGCGGGCCTGTGCGTGGCGTGGGGCTGGGCCCGGCCGGAGGCGCGCCGAGCCCACGCGGCGGGGGCGTTCGCCCTGGCCGCGTACCTCCTCTCGCTGGGCATGCTGGGGGCGGCCGGCCCGGCGATGGGACCGGGCTATCACGCCACGATGCTCGTGCTGGCGTTCACGCTGGCGCTGCTCTGGGTGGGCTACGCCTGGCTGGCGCGGCACCCGCCGCGGTCGCCTCCGTTCGTCGTTCGATCGCAGGCGGAGGAGGTGGTCTGGGTCAACGGCGCGACGGCGCGTGGGCGCCGGCCGGCGGCCCACGTGCTTGGCGCGATGGTTGCCACCGCGGTCCACGCCGTCGCGATCGTCCTGGCTGCGCGGCATCTGAGTCTCTGGTTCGCCGCCAAGGACCCGTTGCGCGCGATCGTTCCCCAACTGCTGTGGCTCTCGCTGGCGGCGGCGCTGCTCAGCGCCAGCGTCCTGCAGGCGCTGGCGTTTTATGGCCTGGGGCTGATCGGCTGGCGCGCCGACCCGGATGAGCCGGCCGGGGAGCACGACCTGCGCCAGGCGGCGAGGGTCACGACGACCGCCGCCTGGATCCTGCCGGCGACCCTGCTGCGCATGATCGCCATCGGCCTGAGCCTGGGCGTCGGGGCCGCGTTCGATCCGGTCAGCCCCCGCCATTTCTGGGATACGGTGTTGACCACCTCGTATCAGTTCCTGACGCTGCGGCTGGTCCTGGGGCTGCTGCTGCCGCTGGTGATGGCGATTTTGGCGCTGCTGGCGGCGCGCGAGGGTCATGCGCGCCACGCGGTCCAGCAGTTTCTCCCGCTTTCGATCCTTATCGTGATCAGCGAGGTCCTCGCCGCCGGGTTGACCGTCGGGTTATGGGGCATTGCGCTGTGATCAAAGGGACACGAAGTCCATCGGAGCGATGTGCAACCCGATGCAGACGAGGCGGCGGCAAGAGGGCGCGTGGCGAGGATCTGGTTCGGACGCGTGCTTCGGCGCCGTTTTGCCTCGACGGGCCCGGATGGCTGAGAATGAAGAACTTGCCGATCTGATGAGTTCCTGCCGCTGGTGCTCCCGGCATCTGGTCCGGCCCTTGCTCCGGCTATATCGCCGTGCAGCCGATTGAGGAGTCCAGGAGTCTCGATGCGCGTCCGTCTGTTTCTCTCGCTCGCCTTCCTCGCACTGGCGCTCAACGCCGGGGCCATTCCGGTCTATGTCGGGCTCTTTCAAGTCAGCGACGGCCCGAGCTGGAAGGAGAACCCCCGCGTCCTGTCGGCCCGCGAGGCGGCGGCGCTGATCTTCGGCGGCCATTACACCGATTACGCCATCTCGACCGAACGCGACACGATTAACCACAACGCCTGGCTCGATGGCTGGGGCGACACGCGCTACCTTGCCAAGCCGCACCACGAGGACTTCAAGCAGGGCGACTACTATCTGGATGCGCTCAAGCAGGGGTATAGTTTTTCGGCGTATGTGAGCGACCACACCGAAGCGGCCGCGGGGCGCTACAATTACGTCTGGCGGATCAACGGAAGTGGCGGCGGTCCCGTCGTCCCCGAGCCAATGACAATCCTGATGCTGGGGAGCGGCAGCCTTGGTATCGTGATGTTGAGGCGTCGCCGCCCAGCCAGCGCGGCACGCCGGGAGTTCGCCCCGCAGCCTGATGACCGACCCCAGCACGGCCACGCCCCCGACGGACGCGTCCGCCGCTCGACCCTCGACCGTTTACGGCCCGGTCGCGTCGTGGCGTTTCGGCCGGTCGCTCGGCATCGATCCGATCGTCGAAATCTCCACCTGTTCGTTTGACTGCATCTATTGCCAGCTTGGCCGCATTCAGCGGGTCACCGCCGAGCGGAGGGAGTTCATTCCGGCCGCCTGGGTGCGCGAGGATCTGCGCGGCGTCGACTGGGCGGCGGTCGACGTCGTCACGATCTCGGGCAGCGGCGAGCCGACGCTGGCGACCAATCTGGCGGCGATCATCGGCGAGATCCGCGCCGCGACCACAAAACCGATCCTGATTCTCAGCAACGCGACGCAGTTCAGCGATCCGGAGGTCCGCCGGGGGGTCGCCGGCGTCGACATGATCGCCTGCAAGCTGGATGCGCCCGACGACGCGATGCTGGCCCGGATCAACCGGCCGGCGCCGGGGATTTCGCTGGAAGCGATCGTGCGGGGAATTGTCGAGCTGCGGCGCGAATTCGCCGGCAAGCTCCTGCTGCAGGTCATGTTCCTGCCGGCCAACATCGCGGAGGTAGAGGCCTGGGCGCCGCTGATCCGACGGATCGGGCCGGACGAAGTGCACCTGAACACGCCGCGCCGGCCGTATCCGCTGGGCTGGTATCGGGCCAGCCGCGGCGATCACGACTCGGCGGCCTGCCCGTTCGAGAAGCGTCAGTTAAAAGTGGTGACACCGGCCGAAGCGTGCTGGGCGGAGGCGCGGCTGCGCGAGTTGACCGACGTGCCGTTTGTCTCGGTCTACCGGGAATAGCCGGCTGCAAGGGACATAAGGGACGTAAGGGACAAAGTGGCGAGTGGGGGGGCGGGGGTCAGCTTGTGTGGCTTGGATCTTCCGCCGGACGTGAATTTCAGTCCTCCACGATGACCATCGCCGCGCCCAGTTCGCGGCTGTGCGTCAGCGAGACGTGCGCGCGGCGGATGCCCATGCGCGCGGCGCGCTGGGCGGCGCGGCCGTGGAAGTGGATCAGCGGGCGCTCGCCGGGTCGGCGCGTCACCTCGATTTCGCGCCAGAGGATGCCGCGGGCGATCCCGGTGCCGAGCGCCTTGGAGCCGGCTTCCTTGGCGGCATAGCGCGCGGCGAGGCGGGGGACCGGATCCTTTTGCAGGAAGGCGAAGCGGAGTTCCTCCGCCGTATAGCAGCGGTTGAGGAACCGGTCGCCGAACCGCGCGATTGCGTCGCGGATGCGGCTCAGTTCGGTCTGGTCAAAGCCGGTGCCAAGGATGGCCATCGTGTGTTCTCCCCGGCATAATCTTCGTCCCTCGTCCTCGTGATCGGACCGAATTATTCTGCCGCCCCTGCGGGACTCTGTTGCTCCTGGTACCCCGGATCCCGCCACTGAAGTGGCGGGCTGAAGTCTGCCGTCCCTGACGAGGCTGGCCGGCTGATCGGTCCGGCAAGGCCTGGGCCGTTTGGATCGGTTCTACACGGCCACCTATTCTCGTCCGTTCAGAGTGACGCCGCAGGCGTCGCGTGAAGCTCACTCCGTATTTTCGTCCCTCGACGCGGGGATCGGCTAAATAATCAGTTCGCCCTCGACCGATTCCTCGACCGCGCGGCGGGCCGAGCGGCCATCCCAGATTGGCAGATAGACTCGGAACGTCGTCCCCTCCCCCTCGCGCGACTTGAAATCCATCCGCCCCTTGTGATTGGTCAGGATCCCGTAGCTGATCGACAACCCCAGGCCCGTCCCGCGTCCGACCGGCTTGGTCGTGAAGAAGGGTTCGAAGATCTTGCGTTGGGTTTCGTCGTTCATCCCGACGCCGTTGTCGCGCACCTCGAGGCAGAGTTCCTTGTCGCCGACCCGCCGCAGCGTGAGCTTGAGGCGTTTCTGGTAGTGGCGCTCGCCGTTCTGCTGGCCGCGCAGCGCTTCGGCCCGCTCGTCCATCGAGTCGCGCGCGTTGGACAGCAGATTCAGAATCACCTGCTCGATTTGCAACGGCTCGCCGTAAACCATCGGCAGGTTGTCCTCGATCTGGCGCTCGACATGGATCGCGTGGATCCGCAACTGCTCGCCGAGCAGGCTGAGCGCGCCATCGACGGACTGGACGAGGCGGAACGGAACGAAATTCTGCTGGTCCTGGCGCGCGAAAATCCGCATGTGGTGGATAATGAGCGACATCCGGTCGACGAGCTGCACGATTTCCTGCTGCGCCGCGATGATGCGTTCGATCGTCGCCTGATCGCGCTCGATCGCCTTGAGGATGAACTGCGCGCGCGTGCGGATGCCCGACAGCGGCTGATTCAGCTCGTGCGCGATGCCGGTCGCCATCTCGCCCAGCGTCGCCAGCTTGCTCGACTGGATCAACTGGATGTGTTTCTGGTCCAGTTCGCGGGTTTTCTCCTCGATCAACTGCTGCAGGTTTTCCGTGTAGAGCTTGAGCAGGTCCTCCAGTTCCTTCTGCTCGGTGATGTCGCGGATGATCGCGACGTAGGTCAGGTTGTTCGCCGCCGGCGCCTTGAGCCGGTTGATCGTCAGCAGGCCGATCACGTGGCGGCCGTGCGCCGTGCGCATCGGCGTCTCGTGGACCAGCACGTTCTCCCGGTCCACGGCGCGGAACAGCTCGGCCGAACTGGCCCACGGCGAGTGCTCCAGGTTGATCAGCAGCTCGAGTTTCTGGGCGCCGACCATTTCGGCGGCGTCGTAGCCGAACAGAAGCTGCGCGCCGTGGTTGAACGTCAGGAAGGTGCCGTCGCCGTCGAGGCCGACGATGGCATACTCGGTCGAGCCCTCCAGAATCCCGTTGAGGAAATTGGTCGTCTGGGTCAGTTCGACGGTGCGTTCCTGCACCATGCGTTCGAGATTTTCGGCATAGTCGCGCAGCCGCTCACTCATCTCGCGGTCGCGAGTGATGTCGGCCAGGACGCTTTTTTCGCCGATCGTGCCGCCGCGATGGTCGAGCAGGGGTTCGGAATTGACGCTGACGACCATCGGCTGGCCGCCGGCGCGGACCAGCCGCAGCTCATAGCCCTGAGGCTGGCCGGTTTCGAGCAGCAGCCGATGCATGCGGTCAAACAGCTCGTGATCGTCGGGATGGACGAGCCGGCGCATCGGCTGGCCGACCAGCGCGGTCTGCTCGTAGCCCAAGGCGGCGGCGGCGGTCCGGTTGATTTCGAAAATGATGCCGCCGCGCAGGATGCTGATGAAGAACGCCGGCGCATTTTCCCACAGGTCGCGGTAGCGCTGTTCGGTCTCCAGCGAGTTGGCGTAGTGGAAACAGTTGGTCATGCCCATCTCGAGCGTGGTGGCGAGCCCCGCGAGCAGCTCGCGCGACTCGTCATCAATCCAATCCTCGCTCAGGGCCATCAGCAGCAGCGACGCGGGCAGTGTCGGGTTGTTGTGGCCCAGCGTGATCGCGACGACCTGTTCGGGCTCGATCGCGACCAGCCAGTCGCGCAGCCGCGGCGGCAGTTCGGCCAGCTCATCGCGCTCCAGCACATGCAGCCCCCTGCCGATGGCGAGCCGCCCGAGCACGCCCTGGCCCACGCGCGGGAGGGCTTCATCCACGCCCTCGCGCGCCAGGATTTCGTGGCCCGCCGTGGCGCCCACCAGCACGAGTTCGTCCTCCTGCCGGTTGAGCAGCAACAGTGCGCCCTTGGCCTGACAACACGAGTGGATCAGGTTCAGCGAGCGGTCGACCACCTCTTCCAGTTTCAAGGACGAAACGGTGATGCGCGCCAGATCATAGAGGGTCTTGTATTTGTCCTCGCTCTGGCGCAGTTGCTGCTCCAGTCGCTTGTGCGGGGAAATATCCTTGATCACCCCCTGGAACTGGAGCGGCCGCCCGCCGTCGGACTGCCAGCGGATCAGATGCGTCAGGCCGTAGATGATCTGGCCCGAGGGGTGATGGTATTTGATTTCGATATCCTGGATCGGCCCGTCCTGGGCGAGCGCGCGTTCGAGCAGCCGATCGAAATCCTCGCGCGCCATGCCGAAGACTTCGAAAATCGGCCGCATCAGGATCTCTTCCTTGTCGCGGCCGAACAGCCGGTGCGCTGTCGAGTTGACGTCGAGCAGGCAACCCGACCGGTCGCAGATGAAGATCAGATCGGGCACTTCATCGAACAGATTGCGGTAGCGCGCGAGCGAACTCTGGAAGGCGCTCTGCAGATGGCGCAGCGCCCACTGTTGCTGGTGCGTCTCGATCGCCTTCTGGATCCGCCGGTGCAGCCCGGTGACGGTCAGTTGGCTCGAATCGAGCACCTCCCATTCACCGGGTAGCCGCGGCATCAGTTCGAACAGCGCTTCCTCCGTGCCCGGCGCGATGATCAGAATGGCCGGCATCGGCGTGGGGTGGGCGAGCAGCGCCTCGAGCAGCGCGCCGTGCTCGTCCGAGAGCGGCGCCAGGCAGAGCAGCACCAGATCGTAGACCGAGACGCGCAGCGCTTCCTGCGCCGCCCGGGGCGAATCCCGCGGCGTCACCGAACTGTCGGGATAACTCGCCTGCAGGGCATCCTCAAGCTGGCGCCGGTCGATGGCCGGCGATTCCAGCAGCAGGCAGTGCAGAGCGATTCGCAGCGGTTTTTCGGCCATCAGTGGCAACCGGATTGTTCACATTGGGAGCGTGGCGGGTTCACAGCGAATCGATCCGGGTTCCCTCAGAATGCGCGATAGGTAAGAATTCGTCTCCCCTTTTCCTCACATCGGGCAATTTTATACACAAGTTGACCCCTGATTGATACCCGTTTCGATTTTCAGCGGCCGCGTCGGGGAAGTGAGGCTTCCGGGGCAGGGGTTGAGCATGCGCGCCGGTTTGCGCCGGAGGGAGAACCTTGGCGTTGGTTTCGAGAGCCGAGGACGAGGGACGGGAGCCGGGAGCCGAAGTTTGGGGTTTGCCTTCGGGGGCGATCACGAAGACGAGGACGAGGACGAATTTCTCTAGAGGCGCGGCCGCCGCGATCAAGATCCCGGATGCCGGCCGCGATCGCGGGCCAGCAGGTCTTCATACAGGGCCCGGAAGCGCCGCAGGACCGCATCCATCGTATAGCGTTCGAGGAACAGGCGGCGGCCGCCGCGCCCCATCCGTTCCGCTTGCTCCGGGTTTCGGGAGGCGGCCTGCAGCGCCTCGGCCAGTTGATCATGTTCACCCGGCGCGTGCAGCCAGCCGGTTTCGCCCGGCCGCACGGTTTCCCGGTTGCCGGGGATATCCGAAACCGCCAGCGGAAGGCCGCGACTGAGCGCCTCGACCAGAACAAGCGGCAATCCCTCTCCGAACAGCGAGGGGAGGGCGAACAGGCTGGCGCCGGCGGCAAGCTCCCACGGCTCGGCGACAAAGCCGGTAAAGACGGTGTGGTCGCCGAGGCCGAGCTCGGCGGCGAGCGCTTTCAGCCGCGCCAGATACCCTCCGCGCTCGACGAACTCGTCGTCGCCGATGATGAGCAGCCAGCCTGGTTCGCCGCGGCGGCGCCATTGCGCGAAGGCCCGCAGCAGGACTTCCGGCCCCTTGCGCGGCCGCATCTGAGCGATCATTGCGACGACGAACTCGCCGGGGCCGACCTCGACGCCGTGGCGTTCACGCAGCGCCTGGATCATGCGCGCGCGCGCCGCGGTCCGGTCCGGCTCGTCGGGGGCATCCAGGCCGTTGGGGATGGAGCGGACCCTGGCCGGCGGGGCGCCTTCCTCGCGGACCAGCCGCCGCGCCTCCTCCTCGCAGACCGTCACGATCGCGTCGGTCCAGGGCCGGCCGAGGCGCTCGACCCAGGCGCGCAGTGGATGGCGCCCGTGCGCCTGATTCTCATCCAGTGCGATGGGGGACTGAATCTGCGTCACGTTGGGGATGCCGAGCCGGCGCGAGAGCAGCCGCGCCATCAGGTGCGTGCGGCTGGTGTGGGCCTGCAGAATCTGGATGCGGTCGCGCCGGGCGGCCCGCGCCATGGCGACGAGGGGAGTCAGGTCGAAGCGGCCGGCGCTGCGAAAGACCTGGTGCGGGATGCCGTCGGCGCGCAGCGCCTCGCTGAGCCGCCCCTCCGAGAGACAGTAGACCGAGGCGGCAACGCCGACCCGCGGCGAGGCAAGCGCCAGCCGGCGCACCATCTGCTCCGCGCCGCCGAAATGGCGGCCGTCCAGCAGATGGGCCACGCGAATCGAGGCCGCTGCCGCGCGGGCTGACAGTTCCGGTTGGGGCATCATCGGTCGCGCGTCAGATCCGCGAGCATTTCCTCCACCATGGCCTCCCAGGATCGAGACCGGGCGTAATCGCGTCCCCGTTCGGTTTTTTCACGGATGCTTTCCTTTTCCGCCCGGATCCGGCGGGGTGCGGCGCGCCAGTCCTCCGCCGCCGACGCGGTTTCGACATAGTCGCCCAGGAAGCGCAGCACGTCAGGCAGGGGCGTGCTCAGGACCGGCTTGCCTCCCGCCAGGTACTCCAGCGCCTTGACGGGATAGAGGAAGCGATGCGGCCCGCCGGTATCATAGGGGATGATGGCGAAATCAAACAGGGCGAGCCAGGCGGGGAGTTCCGCGTAGGGCCGCGGACCCGTCCAGCGCAGCCCGGGGTGCCGGCCGGCCTGTTTCACGATCGCCGGCGCGCGCGAGGTCGTCGGTCCGATCAGGAGGACGCGTGCGCCGCCGGCGAGCAGCGCCTCGACCAGTTCGCCGCGCACCCGCTCGTTGAGCGCGCCGAAATAGCCGGCGAGCGGCCCGGCGCCCGGGGGCAGCATCGGCCGCAGCGCCGCCACCCGGCGAGCGTCGGGCGATGCGAAATGATCGGCATCCACGCCGCACGGGACGAAACGGATCGGCTTGCCGCGCTCCGCCGCCTGGTCGCGTAGACGCGCCTCCAGCGAGGCCGTGCCCGTCCAGATGCGATCGGCGACGCGCAGCGCCTCGTCTTCGCGCGCCCGCGCCCACTCGGCCGACGGGGCCTGCGCCGTCAGATCGTCCATGCAATCGAACACGCGCATTCGCGCCGGGAGCGCCGCCGCGACGCCCGCCCAGCGCGGATCATTGAAGATGATGGTCTCCCACCCCTGGGGCGATTCCCGGTTGAGGGCCGCCGCCATCAGCCGGCGGTTGACCTCCGCCGCGATCCGCAAGCGGCTGCCCCCCGGCACGGCCGCGGGCGAGAGGATCCGCAGACTGGGGGGCAGATCGACCCCCGGCGCGGCGCCTCGCCCCCGCCGATGCAGATAACCCGGGGAGGCATAGGTCACTTCCCATCCGCGCCGCGCCAGGCCGACGGCCAGGTGCTGCGGCCGCTGGAACGCGCCGGACCATTCCACGAACGAGAGAATCAGGATGCGGCCAGTCAACGGGGCGGGTTCTTTCGATGGGGTCAGATGCGCAGGGCGTCGGCGAGCCGCGTCAGCCAGGGTCGCCGGTGCGGCAGCTCGACCTGATGGCGCGGATAAAAGCCGAATTCATAGATCTGGACGATCTGTTCGGCCGCCTTGGCCCAGCTGAAACGGTTCGCGTTCTTGCGCCCCTCGGCGATCAGATACTCGCGCAGTCCGTCGTCGGTCAGCGCCAGTCCCAGCAGGCGGACCGTTTCGTCCAGATCATCGGGATCGACGTAGAGCGCGCCCTGTTCGCCGGCCACCTCGGGCAGCGCCATCGCATCGGCCGCGACCACCGGCACGCCGCACATCTGGGCCTCGAGGATCGGAATGCCGAAGCCCTCGGTGCGGCTCAGGATCAGGAACGCCGCCGCGTGCTGGAACAGCACGACGCGTTCCTCGTCGCCGATGTCCTGGATGATCCGGACGCGGCCCTCCAGGCCATACTGGGCGATGCGGTTCATGATCGGCTTGAGCGGATACTCGTGCCCCTGGATGTCCATCAGGAAGTGCAGGTCGTCCATCGAGTCGTTGAGCTGGCGCAACCGGGCGAAGGCGCGGAGCATTCCCTCGATGTTCTTGTCCGACCGGGCCGAACCGGAATAGAGCAGATAGCGGGGGGGGAGGTTCAACCGCGAGCGGATCAGTTCGAGCGTCGCCTCCTCGGCCGCCTGCCGGAAATCTTCGTTCACGCCGGAATGGACCACCAGCGTGCGATGAAAGGTCTCGGGGAAGAGCTCGGCCAGCGCATCGCGGGTCGCCCGCGAGACGCAGATGATCCATTTGGCGCGGCGCAGCGCCAGCGGGTAGAGCACGTAGCGCCGCAGCCAGCTCTGCGGCCCGCGTTTGGGTCCGAACCCGATCTGCTCGCGGCTGAAGGGGAGCGTGTCGTGCACGGTCAGCATGACCGGGCAGCGCGCGCGGATCGAGACGTAGGGGAAGAGGACGTGGAGCAGGTCGAACGCTTCGGGCCGCACCATCCGCGACAGTTGCCACATCGAGCGGATCGAGAGCGGGTGGCCCTTGACGCGGACGATGGTGAAATTCTCGCCCAGCTTCAGTTTGCGCTTGAGGCGATGGTGCACGAAGACGGTGTACTGGTTCGCGCGGTCGATGCGCGACATGGCGACCAGCAGGTTTTCGCTGTAGCGCGCCACGCCGGAATTGGCGGAACCGAGGAAGCGCGCATCGACGGCAATCTGCATCGGCCAGGGTCCGCTTCATGGGGTGGGCGCGCGCCGGTTGCGGGCGGCCCGCGGCGGCGGCGCGGCGCTAGAGCTGGTATCCGCGGCGCCGGGCCAGCTCTTCCTTCTTGCGTTGATACAGCGCCTGATACTCGAACGACCCTTCGGGAGGGGCGGTTTTCATGCCGGCCAGCGTGCGGCGGACCTCCTCGTCGAGCGCCTCCTCCTGCCGCAGGTTGTCCAGAATCGGTTTTTCGACCCAGGCCGTCACCTGCGACAGCCGGCGCGAGGTCTTGACGTAGCGCTTCTTGACCAGCTCGAAGGCGATCTTGTAGGCGATGGCATTGATCCGGTCCTCGGAGAGTCTCATGCTCAGAGCACCATCTTCCTTTCCTGGGCCAGCTTTTGTTTTGCCTTCAGCACCAGTTTTTCGAACGAAGCGCCGGTCCGGTCGATCTCGCCGCGATGGCTTTCGAGCACGCGGCGGGCTTCCTCCTCGATCTCGTCCTCCATGCGTAGATCGTCGGTGATCACGCGGCGGACCAGGCCGACGATGTGGTCGCGGCTCTCGTGCAGTGTCAGTTCGGGATTTTGCGAGAGCGATTCAAAGACGAGGTTGGCCAGATGCTCGATTTTTTCCGGTCGAAGCCGCATGCGTGAACATCCTTTCGGTCGGCCGCCCGCCGGTGGCGGTTTTTCGCCATAGTATCGCACCGGCGCCGCATGTCAATCAATCCATCCCCTCGCTCCCAAATCAAGGTTCGTCTGTCGGCTCCCGTCCTCGTCCTCGGCTCTCGAGAAGACCGCCGGCCCACGAAAAAGCCCGCAAATCCCGATGACCGGTTGACTTGCGGGCGGAAACCGATGGTGCCGGGAGGCGGAGTCGAACCACCGACACAGGGATTTTCAGTCCCCTGCTCTACCAACTGAGCTATCCCGGCGCAGTCGGAACCCATACACTAGCGAGCCGGTGGCGGCGCGTCAAGCGGGTTTGGCGGGAGGAATTACGCGCCGGGGGATGGACCGCTGGGCGGCCCATGAACCCGCGGTTCACAACCAAGGGGATAATCGAGGCGGGCCTTTTGGGGCGATTACGAGGACGGACGAAGACGAGAGACGATGGACGGATTTTTGAGTGAGGACGAGGGACAATTTTGGATTGAGGGACAGCGGCGGGGGAGGTGGCGCGCCCGAGAGGAGTCGAACCCCTAACCTCTTGATCCGTAGTCAAGCGCTCTATCCAATTGAGCTACGGGCGCGCACAACGAGACCATATCTTATCAGGGATTGGCCGCGAGTCAAGTCCTGACCCACGCATGATTACGCGTCGGTGATCGCCGTATCGCTTTCGAACCAATCAATCGGTTCTTTCGATTTGGGGGATCGTGACCGTGGGTTGGATGGCCGCCGGGCGGCGATTCAATCCCCGGCCTGGATATCGAACCGCTGACGCGGTTCCTGATGACGCAGCAACCTCGCGCGCCGGCGGGCAAGGCGGAACCAGCTCACCAGCCGAACGCGATTCGCTCGGCCAGGACCTGCGGCAGGCCGCCTTCCACGATCGCCTGCTGCGCCGCCTCGATGTCGTAGGGCACGCGGTGATAGGAGATCCGGCCCTCATCCAGATCGGCCACCACGTAGCACGCCTGCGGGTTATGGTCGCGCGGCTGGCCGACGCTGCCGACGTTGATCAGATAGCGTTCGCCGGTGCGGATGCGGATCACCGGCTGGTTCTCGTCCGGGCAGCTCAGGTCGGCGCCTTGCTGGATCACGATGGCGGGCTGGTGCGAGTGGCCGATGAAGCAGCAGCGTTGCGTGAATTCATTGAAGCCCAGCCGGGCATCGCCGAACGTCAGGACGTAACCCCACTGCTCGGGTTTGAGCGGGGAGGCATGGACGAAGAAGAAGTCGGGATCGAGGCAGTAGGTATAGGGGCGTTCGCGCAGCCAGTGGCGGTTTTCGTCGGTCAGTTCGTCGGCGGTCCACTGGACCGCGGCGCGCGCGATCTCATTGAAGAAGCTGACGTCGGTCATCCCGATCGCGGCGTGGTCGTGATTGCCCGCCAGCGTGGGGATCCCGCGCTCGCGCAGGATGTCGCAGCAGGCGTTGGGGAAGGCGCCGTAGCCGACGACATCGCCGCAGCAGACCAGGTCGCGCAGGCCGAGCCGGTCGATGTCGTCGAGCACCGCCCGCAGCGCATGAAGGTTGCCGTGAATATCCGAGAAGACCGCGATGCGTCGCGGCGGATCAGTACTCATAATCTTTGCCGGTCAGCTTTTTCAGCATGCGCGCGGCCTGCTTGCGAATGACCGGGCTTTTGTTGGTCAGCGCGCGTTCCCACATCCTGACCTCATCCTGGAGCTTCGCGTCGGCCGGTTCGTCGGCGCCGGCCGGCTCGCGTTCGACGTCGGCATCGGCCGGCAAGGGGTCCACCGTCGGCGCGGCGGCGACCGGCGGTTCCGCGGCGGCCGGTTCCGGTTCGTGGTCGAATTCCTCGGCCGCTTCTGCCAGCAGGTCGGGCTGCGCGGTCATTTCGGCGACCGGATCCTGTTCCGGGATGATGGCGGTCGCCTCGGCTATCTCCTGAGCGCAGCCGGTCGACGGAAGCGGCGCGACAAGCGGTTCATCGGTTTCCAGCTCTTCCCATTCGTCCTGCTCCAGCGCCAGCTCGGCGGGACTGGGAGGCGGGACTTCGTAGTCCTCGGCGACGGAGGGCGCGGGGGATTCATCGTCCGCCGGCGGCAAGTCCAGTTCGTCATGGGCGCCGAGTGTCTCGTCCGCCGGGGGCAGATCCAACTCGTCGTGGGCGCCGAGCGTCTCGTCGATTTCGGCCGGCGAGGGGGACGTGGCGGCGCCGGGCGCGGCCGACCCATTGGCGCACCCATTCAGGCCCCGGACATGCTCCAGTTCGTCCAACTCCGCCTCCAAATCCAGCTCTTCTTCTTCCACGGAAGCGGAGGGCGTCTCGGGCGGCGTCTCGGGAGGAGCGACGGGCTTGCGCAAGACGCGAGTGGCCTCGTTCTGCATCGATTCGCTCAGCCGGTCCAGTTCGTCCTCGACACTGTCGGCGTCGTTTCCGTCGTCGTCCAGCTCCGCTTCGTCGCCCGGCCGCATCTGCTCCAGGTGCTCCTGGAGCTGGAAGCCGAGCTGCACCGTCGGCCCGAGCTGAATCACGTCGCCGTCATTGAGGATGGCTTCGGTGACCACCTCGCCATTGAGCATCGTGTGACGCCACGAGCCCAGATCGACAAGGTAGTAGTCCAGACCGCGCTTTTCGATAACCGCGTGGTTTTTCGAGACGAACCAGTCGGTCAGGCGGATATCGTTCTGCCCGCCGCGGCCGAGCGCGATGCTGTTGCCGTCGAGCCGGAAGACCTGGCCTTTCTGGCGGCCTTTCGTGACGACCAGTTCGGCGACCATCGATTGCTGAACGATCATCGTGCCTTCGACGATCGCCGGCTGGGCGCGGCGCACCGGTTCGCGCGTCATCCGGTCGTAGAAGTAGATCTTGTGCTTGCCGATCGTAATGACGTCGCGATCGACCACCTCGTTGCGTTTGACCTTGACGCCGTTGATGAAGCTGCCGTTGGAGCTGCCCAGGTCTTCCAGGTAAAAGCGGTCGTTTTCCCAGGTGATGACGGCGTGGTTGCGCGAGACCGCCAGATTTTCAATGACGATATCGTTTTCCGGGGCGCGGCCAATCGTGATCCGTTCGTTCGTGAACAGATGATTCTGTACGATGTTGTCGCCCAGCTTGACGATAATCTCGGGCATGGCTCGTCAGCCTTTCATCGAATCTACGGAGACAATCGGGTCGGCTGGCAAGATCACGGAAGTCGCTGCGAAGTGGTACAAGCCTATCATGCCAGACTTTTCATCTGTCAATGTTTTCGGCATCGCGATGACCGGTCTTGAGCCAAACTGGTACCGATTTGTCAAAAATTGCCTATGCAGCCATCGGGCCCGCCCCCGCGACAATTGCATCGCCAACGCGTTGCGAGTAGAACGGTTGGCAGCCGATCCGGTCCGGCTGAATGGAACCGCCATGAACCTGACCCCGCTCAATCCCGAGCACCTGGAGGAGATCGCCGATTGGTGGCGGCGCGACCAGCGGCTGCACCCGTTGGCCCCCGGGCTGCTGCGCGAACGGTTGTTCCCGCCCGAGGCGCATGACCCCGACCTGCTGATCGGCCTGCGCGACGAGCGGGAGCGTCTCGTCGGCCTCGCCGCCGGCGAGTTTCCGGCCCGCTGGGGGGAGTCGACCGGCGGGGTGCGGTGGCTCGGTCTGTCGCCGCCGGCGCTCGCGGGCGGCGGGCTGGGGCCGCTGCTGGGCGAGCTGGAACGGCGGCTGACCGCCCGGGGGGCGCGCAAGCTCTATCTGCACGCCACCCCGCCGTATTATATCCGACCGGGCGTGGATACGCGAGACACGGCGTTGATCGTCGCGCTGCTGGAACTGGGCTGGCGGCACGAGGAGACCCATTTCAACCTGACGGTGGACCTGGCGGCGTGGGCGCCGCCCGAGGCGTCCGCGATCTGGGGTTCGCCCGCCGACGCGGCCGTCGTCCGGCGCGCGACCCCCGCCGATGCGACCGCGCTGGCCTCCTTGATCGAGCAGCACTGGAGCCCCGGCTGGCGGCGCGAATCGGCCCTCGGCTTCGGACATGATCCCATCTCCGTTTTCGTCGCCGAGACCGCCGGCGGGCTGGTTGGGTTCTCGGCCTACGAGGTCAGCCAGTGCGACGGCAGCTTCGGGCCGACCGGCGTGGTGGCCGGTCAGCGCGGCCAGGGGCTCGGCCGCCGGCTGCTGTGGGCGTGTCTGTCGGATCTGAAGCGGTTGGGCCGCTCCCGGTGCGAAATCGGCTGGGTCGGTCCGGTCCCATTTTACCATCGCGCGTGCGGGGCGACGCTGGGACCGACATTCTGGATGATGACTCGCGAGCTGGCGCAGCCGGGGAACTGAGGGGGGACCATGCCGCCCGAGATCACCGAATTCAAGGCCCTGGGCAAGCGCCGGCAGCGGATCATGGTTTATCTCGACGGCGCCCCGTGGGCGGAGCTCGATCCCGAAACGGTCGTTCGCGAGCGACTGAGCCGGGGCCAGAATCTGGACGAGGCGGCGCGAGCCGCGCTGCTGCGCGCCGACGAACAGATCCGGGCGCGCAAGGCCGCGGCCGGGCATGCCGCCGGCGGTCGCAAAACCCGCCATGAGCTGGAGCAGTATCTGCGCGAGCGCCGGTTTTCGCCGCGGGCCATTGCGGGGGCGCTCCAGGCGCTGGCCGAATCCGAAACGATCGACGACGAGCAGGTCGCCGGGCGTCACATCCGGCGCCGCCGACGCGGGCGGGATCTGGGCCCGCGGCGGCTGGAGGCCGAGCTCGTGGCGCGCGGGATTGAGCCGCGCCAGGCCGAGTCGCTCGTCGACAAGACCTTCAGCGAAGTTGACGTGCGCCGGGAGTGCCGCGAGCTGGCGGCCCGCGCCGCGGCGCGCTACCAGCCGCTGACCGAGCCAAAGCAGCGGCGCAGGCTGGCGGCCTGGCTGCTGCGGCGCGGTTACGGCCAGGAGGACGTCGAATCGGCGCTGGAATGGCTGCGAACCGAGGTCCAGGAAACCGGGCGCGAACCGACTCCGGACTGACACATTCGTGTTTTTTTGTGGATCAGACTGATACACCACGATTGTTCGGAAGCCTGACTCTCCGCCCCGGCGGCAAGCTTCTCCATTATTCCATAAGATAAGTAATATCAGATATCTATATACGATCGCGTGCGCCCGATTATCTCCCGCGGCGCACGCCGCCGGCATGGCATGCCGCTTGCATTTTGAGGGGGTCGGCGGTCAGGGCCGGCACCGGCCCCCCGCTCCAGAAAACGAAGGATGACCAACATGAGAATCCACGCCATGTGTCGCAACGCACGATCAGGAAAGGGGGCGACGATCATGACGCTGAACTACTGGGACCCGATGCGTGAATTCGCCAATTTGCGCCGGGAATTGGATCGATTCTTCGAGCGAACCGACAACTACTGGACCTTCCCGTTCACGCGGTTCTCGTTCCTGCCCGGGCGCGCCGCGCGCGCCTATCCGCTGCTGAACATCAGCGAGGACGCGGATAACGTCTACATCGAGGCGCTGGCGCCGGGCGTCGATCCGCAGTCGCTCAAGGTGGAGGTGATTCGCGATCAGCTCAGCATCAGCGGCGAGAAGCCGGCCGCGGTGCCCGACGGCAAGGCCGAGGGCTATCACCGCAACGAGCGGGCCGCCGGGCGCTTCGTCCGCACCTTCACGCTGCCGGCGGAGGTGGAACAGGACAAGGTGGATGCGGAGTATCGCGATGGCCTGTTGACGATCACGCTGCCCAAGGCCGAGGCGGCCAAACCGCGGCAGATCACCGTCAACATGAAGTAAGCGACCAATTTTCCTGAATGAGGGCCTTCCCGCCGGGCGGGAAGGCCTCCCGGAGGTGAAATCCCATGGCTGAGACCACAATTGCGACCACCAACACGGAGCTGGAAGCCCGACCGACCGAGACGCGCGAACCATCGCGGTATCAGATCCCGCCGGTCGACATTTACGAGCACGACCACGGCCTGACGGTTTTCGCCGACATGCCGGGCGTCAGCTCGGACCGCGTTGAGGTCAATGTCGACAACGACGTGCTGACGATCCGCGGACGCGTCCAGCGCGAGACGAAAGGGGATGCCGTCTCGACCGAATTCGCCATCCTGGACTACTTCCGTCAGTTCAAGCTCAACCAGGAGGTGGATCAGGAGAAGATCACGGCGAAACTGAATCACGGCGTGCTGACGATCGACCTGCCGAAGGTCGAGGCCGCCAGGCCGCGCCAGATTCCGGTCAGCGTCGGCTGAGAGCTTGCGGAACGTTGAACCAGACGGGGCGCTTCCGATGGGAGGCGCCCCGACGCTTTGAGAGGCAAGGGATAAAGGACATAAGGGACATGAGCGACATGAGGGGACGTTTTTCGCTCCTGCGCTGTCGTCGGCGTCCCTGCTGTTTCTTACGTCGCCTGTCTCCCTTCTTCACAGCTCCTCCATGATTAATCGGGGTGGGCGTTTGCGGGGTTCGGAGATCGTCACGGCCGCCGTCAGCATGCGGCGCACCGTCTCCCAATCGCGCTGCTTGCGGTAGTGGACGCGGAAGAGGGGTTCGCCGCGTTCAACGCGGTCGCCCAGCCGGCGCTCCACGTCAATCCCCACGCCGTAATCGATCCGGTCTTCCTTCGTGCGGCGGCCGCCGCCCAGCGCCGCCAGCGCCAGACCGATCTGGCGGGTGTCGATGCGGGTGAGCCAACCCGTCGCCGGCGCGGGGACAACCGCCTCGCGGCGCGCCCAGGGGAGCCGCCGCGCGTCATCGACGACGCGCGGGTCGCCCTGCTGCCATTCGATCAACCGGCGGAAACGGTCGAGCGCCGCGCCGGATGCGACGGCCGCGTCGAGCCGTTCGCGGGCGGCCGCCGCGTCGCGCGCCAGACCGGCCAGCGTCAGCATCCGCGCCGTCAACGCCCAGGTCACTTCCTTCAGGTCGGGCGGTCCGCCGCCGCGCAGCAGCTCGATCGCCTCGCACACCTCGTTGGAATGCCCCACCGCGCGGCCGAGCGGCTGGTTCATGTCGGTCAGCAGGGCGGCGACGCGGCGGTTCATTTTCCGGCCGATGTCGATCATCGTCCGCCCGAGCAGGCGCGCCTCGCGTGTCGTCTTCATGAACGCGCCGCTGCCCACCTTGATGTCGAGCACCAGCACCTCGGCGCCTTCCGCCAGTTTCTTGCTCATGATCGACGCGGCGATCAGCGGGACCGATTCGACGGTCGCCGTCACATCGCGCAGCGCGTAGAGCCGCTTGTCGGCCGGCACGAAGCGGTCGGTCTGGCCCATCATCGCCACGCCGAGCCGGGCCAGTTGCCGGCGCATCTGTGCGCGCGTCAGGTTGACCTTGAAGCCGGGGATCGCCTCCAGCTTATCCAGCGTGCCGCCGGTGTGGCCCAGCCCCCGGCCCGAGACCATCGGCACAATCAGCCCGCAGGCGGCCGCCAGCGGCGCCAGCGCCAGTGAGACCTTGTCGCCGACGCCGCCGGTGGAGTGTTTGTCGGCCTTGACCCCTTCGATGCCGGACCAGTCGAAGATCTCGCCCGAGCGGAGCATGGCGTCGGTCAGCGCCGCCAGTTCGTCGCCGTCGAGGCCGCGGAAAAAGACGGCCATCAGCCAGGCCGCGAGCTGATAATCCGGGATGCGGTCGCGGACATACTCGCCGATGAGCCAGCGGATCGCCTCGGCGTCGAGTCGCTCGCCCTGGCGTTTGGCGTGGATCAGGTCGACCGCGCGCATCGGTCGCTCAATCGGTCAGGATGGGATTTTCACTGGGTAGAGGATCGGGTGCGGCGGGCACCGGCATGGCGCCGACCGGTTCCGCGTCGGGAGCGACGACCTCCGGCTCCGCGTCCGTGGGGGGCTCAATCACGATCATCGCCGGTTCACCGGCGTCGTCGGCGGCGGGCACGGCGGGCGGCGCCGCGTCGGCCGGGGGCGCCTGCTCGATCGGAATCTGCGCGATCACCTCATCGAGCCGCGGCGGCACCGGCAGCGCATCGACGACCCAGCCGCCGCGCGGGTTGAGCTCCGCGAAATCGGCCGGCTCCACGTCGGCGGCGCGCACCGCCACCCCGCGCATGAAGAACAGTTCGTATTCGCCCTGCTTCCACGCCGTGAACGGCACCGCCTCGTCGGCGATGAAGCCCTTGATCACCTTGGCCAGGATGCGGACATCCTGGACGGCATTGGCGCCCAGCTTGCGCGCCTTCGCCTGGAGCTGCTCGATCTGGCGGCGCTTGATCTCGTCGTCGACGAACGCGTAGGCATCGCTTTCGATGATCGCGATCTCATCCAGCTCGCGGTCCAGTTCGCCGATGTAGACGCCGATTTCGGTGTCGGGGTGCTCGGGCGGGTAGCGTTCGTCGCTCAAGCGTTTCATGCGCGGGCCGGCGCAGCCGGCGAGGATCAGGGCCGCCGCCAGGCAGCAGCAGGCGGGCAGCAGGCGCGGGAACGTCATCGGCGGAGGCAGCATGCGGAGGCACACTCGCAGTGGGGGGGATCGGAACGGTTCCGGCCCTGCGGAACCCGTCACATCATGGGCAAGAGCGCCGGGAAGGTCAATTGCGGAGGTCGCCGGGGCGACCCTTCATCCACCGCCGAACGATTCCTCGGTCAGGATCGCCACGACCTGCTCGGCCAGCGCGGCGGCGATGAGCGCATTGCCCTTGTCGCCGACGTGCAGGCCATCCAGAAAGATCGGATCATCGCGCTGGGCGAACACGCGGCGCAGGTCGGCGATATGGAACGGCGGGGGCGCGGCGGTCTGGGCCTCCGCCCGCAGCGCCTGCAGCATCGCGTCGGCGGCCTGGTCAATGTAATCCATCTTGCCGGGGTCCTCATGGCGGGCCAGCCAGCTTGTTTCGCCGGGCGTCAGGGGCTTGTATTGCGCGGCCAGATAGGGCTGGATGGCGACGAGGAACGGGACGCCGGCGCGGCGCAGGGCGTCGCCCGCCAGAGACATGTTCCAGGCGAAGCGGCGCGCAACCAGGCCGGGGTCAACCGGGTCGCCCCACATCGCGGGCGGGGCATGAGCATAGGGCTCGGCCCCGGCGATGCGCATCCCGCCGCGGATCAATTCGAAATACATGATCTCCTCGTTGGCGCGGAAACTGAGGATGTCCATGCCCTCGAAGCCCCAGTGGGCGTCGTTGACGCCCGTCAGGCTGATGACCAGGTCCGGTTCCCAGCGGCTGATGTCGTTCTCAATGCGGATCCGTTCGTGCGTGCTGGACCAGGCCGGCACGGCGGCATTGAACACTTCGACGCGCCAGCCGGCGAGCGCGGGGCGTTGGGCGAGCGCGGTTTCCAGGCAGCCGGCGATCGTCGATTCGAGCGCGGGCGCGCCGACGCTGTAGGCCAGCGAGCCGCCGGTCAAGAAGACGCGAAAGACGCCGGGCGGCTTGGGCAGGACGAGCGGTCGCCGGCTGCGCAACTGGTGCGCGTTGATCGCCCCTTCGGTCTGGTCGCCGGGCTCGGGGGCATAACCGATGAACGGCATCGGCCGGCAGCGCAAGTTCCAGGAAATGCGCTCCAGATCGACCGCCGACGGCTCGCGGTAGCATTGGCGGACGTGGTCGGCCCAGGCGGCGTAATCCTCCGGCGCGATCGCCGCGCGACCGACGCCGGCCAGCGTCTGATCGGCCAGGCGGGTCTGGATTACGTAGCGCAAGTATCGCCGTTCGCGCAGCAGCGGCAGCGCCCAGATGGCCAGCGCGACGGCGACGACCAGCACCGGCAGGAACACGGCCCAGGTGATGAAGAGGAGGCGGCGGTCGCGCGAGAGCGGCGGGCGGGAAGTCATGGCGCGGATTATAGGGGCCCCGCCGCGGGAAATCCAATCCGGCGACCAACGCGGCGCAGGCCAGCGCCGGAAACGAGATGCCGCGCGGATGCGGCGGATGGGAGGCAAGTTCTTCGCCCGACGGCGCGCCGCGCGGGACTTTCTTTCGCTTGCACCGAATCGCCGCGCGGTTAGAATCAGTCGTTCGGCCCTGGCCGCGGACGCACGCGGGGCCCCGCCGTCGAAGCCCAGCAGGATTGTCAGTCGCATGGCGAAGAAAAAAGCCTTTGAAGACGCGCTCCCCGCGCGCAGCGAGAACTTCTCCGAATGGTATGTCGACGTGGTGCGCAAGGCCGAACTGGCCGACTACTCCGACATCCGCGGCTGCATGATCATCCGGCCCTACGGCTACACGCTGTGGGAGAACGTGCGCGACGCGCTGGACCGGCGAATCAAACAGACCGGCCACGTCAACGCCTACTTTCCGCTGTTCATCCCCGAGAGCTACCTGATGAAGGAAGCGGAGCACGTGGAAGGGTTCGCGCCCGAGGTGCCGTGGGTGACGCATGTCGGCGAGGAGAAGCTGGAGGAACGGCTCGCGATCCGGCCGACCTCCGAGACGATCATCTGCGCGACCTACGCCAAGTGGATCCAGAGCTACCGCGATCTGCCGCTGCTGATCAACCAGTGGGCCAACGTCGTGCGCTGGGAGAAACGGACGCGGCTGTTCCTGCGCACGACCGAGTTCCTCTGGCAGGAGGGGCACACCTGCCACCGCACCGAGGAGGAGGCGGTCGTGGAGACCCTCAAGATGTTGAAGGTCTACCATGATTTCCTGCGCGAGGATCTGGCGCTGCCGACGATCATGGGCAAGAAGACCGAGGCGGAGAAATTCGCCGGCGCGGTCGATACTTACTGCGTCGAGGCGCTGATGGGCGACGGCTGGGCGCTGCAGGCCGGGACGTCGCACATGCTGGGGCAGAACTTCGCCAAGGCGTTCAATATCAAGTTCCTCGATGAGGACAACACCGAAAAATTCGTCTGGCAGACGAGCTGGGGCGTCTCGACGCGGCTGGTCGGCGGGCTGATTATGGGCCAGGGCGACGACGCCGGGCTGCGCCTGCCGCCGCGGGTCGCGCCGATCCAGGTCGTCGTCGTCCCGATCATCTTCGAGGACTCCAAGGAGCAGGTGCTGGCCGCCGCGCGCGAGCTGAAGGCGCGGCTCGAGACGGCGGGGTTCCGTGTCCGGCTCGACGACCGCGAATGGCACAACGCCGGGTTCAAGCGTCACGACTGGGAACTGCGCGGGGTGCCGCTGCGCGTCGAGGTCGGCCCGAAGGATCTGGCGCAGAACCAGGCGTTTGCCGCGCGGCGCGACACCGGCGAGAAGGAGGCCATCGGGCTGGACGGCCTGCCGGCGCGCGTCGGCGAACTGCTCGACGCGATTCAGCGGACGATGCTGCGCCAGGCCGAGGAGTTCCTGGCCGGGCACACGACCGAAGTAGGGAGTTACGAGGAATTCAAACGGGTGCTCGATGAGGGCAAGGGGCTGATCCGCGCGCCGTGGGACGGCGATCCGGCGACGGAGGCGCGCGTCAAGGAGGAGACCAAGGCGACGATCCGCTGCATCCCGCTGGAGGGGGGCGAGGCGCCGGCCGGGGCCACGGACCTGGTGTCGGGCCGTCCGGCCCGTCATCTCGTGCTCTATGCGCGGGCTTATTGAGCGCCGGGCGGTCTGTAAACATTACAAGCGAAGCGCCGCCCTCCTCAGAATTCGTCGTCCGTCGTCTCGCGGCTTCGTCCTCGCTCGAAAATCTGTCCCCGATTCTCGGGTTGCTTGGATCGGTTCTGCCGTCCCTGCGGGACTCTGTTGCCATGGGTATCCCGGTTCCCGCCACTGACGTGGCGGGCTGAAGTCTGACGTCCCTGACGGGATTGCCCGGGTGATCGGTCCGTCAAGGCCAGGGTCGTTCGGATCGGCCGTTTACCTCCATTTCCATCCCGCGTTGTGAACCGCAGGTTCAGGAGCAACTCGTTTATCGGCCCCAGCGGCGCCCCGGAGCTTCTCTTTCGTAAGCCATGGACAAGAGGCCGAAGGCCGAATCCTGGGCGTGGAGAGTTCGCGGGGCCGCGCGAAGAGGATGCGCGTGGGCCCGCAGGCGGCCGTCCCCGCAGTCGCGGCCCGGTCACCGCAAAACGTTCCAGGTATCGTCGTTTCAACATCTGACACATTTGGAACGGTGCGTGCTACGGGGCGAATGTGCGGGTTGAATCGGCCGTCGACTGGAGCTCCCTCCCCTCGAACGCCGGAAGCATCCACCGCCAGCTTAACGGGCGTTCGTCTGGGTCTCCCCTTTCGCCCCCGGGCCAGGAGCAGTCTCATAATGAAGAATCGGAAGGTACTCAATCATCAGGTGACGGCGGGCGGTCAGCCCTCTGGCGACGACCTGGTTTATCTGAAACAGCACCAGTTTCGTTCGGTCGTGAACCTGCGGACGGAAGGCGAAGCCGACCAGACGCTTTCGCCCGACGAGGAACGCCGGCTGGTCGAGGGGCTGGGGATGGCTTATCTCCATGTTCCGGTTTCGGCCCAAACCATCTCGCCGGAACTGCTGGGGCAGTTTGTCGCGGAGTTCGACGACCTGCCCAAACCAGCGTATGTTCACTGCGAGTCGGGGCCGCGGGCCGGATTGTTCGCAATGCTCTGGCTGGGCGTGAACCAGGGGCTGACGGGCGAACAGGCGATCGCGCGCGGGCGCGAATACGGCTTCAGCCTGGATAACCCGCAATTGGTCGAACCGGTCCGGCGTTTTCTGGACAGCCAGGAACGCGTGCAGTAACGCCGGCCGGCGGTCAGCATAAAAAATAACGGCGGGAGCAGGAAGCCTCCCGCCGTGTTGTTTTTTGATACGGTTTCAGCGCGCCGCGGCCGCAGTGCCCGCCAGCTCCGCGAAGACTTCCTTGTGCTGCGTCTCTTCCCAGGGGAAACCTTCCTCGGTCCGGCCGAAATGGCCGTAGGCGGCCGTCCGGCGGTAGATCGGGCGCTTCAGGTCGAGACTGCGCAGGATGCCGGCGGGGGTCAGGTTGAACGTTTCGCGGACGGCCTTGATCAGCAGGTCCTCGTCGACACGGCCGGTGCCGAAGGTATTGACGTTGATCGAGAGGGGCTGAGCGACGCCGATGGCGTAGCTCAGCTGGACCTCGCAGCGCTCGGCCGCGCCGCCGGCGACGATGTTCTTTGCGATCCAGCGCGCGGCGTAGGCGGCCGAGCGGTCGACCTTGGAGGGGTCCTTGCCGCTGAACGCGCCGCCGCCGTGGCGGCCCATCCCGCCGTAGGTGTCGACGATGATCTTGCGGCCGGTCAGGCCGGTGTCGCCGTGCGGCCCGCCCACCACGAACCGGCCGGTGGGATTGACATGAATGATCAGGTTCTTGTCGACCAGTTCGGCCGGCAGCACGGGGTCGATGATGTGCTCAATGACCTGCCGGCGGATCTCGGCCTGTTCCTTTTTCAGGTCGTCGCGGGTGGGCGAGTTGCCGCCGTAGAGCGGCGCGTGCTGCGTGGAGAGGACGACCGTGTGGACGCGCAGCGGCTTCCACTCCTCGTCGTATTCGATCGTCACCTGACTCTTGGCGTCGGGGCGCAGCCAGGCGATGGCGCCGTCGCGGCGGACGGCGGCCTGGCGCTTGACCAGCTTGTGCGCCAGTTCGATCGGCAGCGGCATCAGCTCGGGGGTTTCATTGCAGGCGTAACCGAACATCATCCCCTGGTCGCCGGCGCCCTGTTCGTGGTCGGAGGAGGCATCGACGCCCATCGCGATATCGGGCGACTGGGTGTGGATCGACTGCAGGTACTTGGCCCCCTCGGCGCAGAAGCCCATCGCCGGATCGGTGTAGCCGATCTCTTCGATCGTTTGGCGGGCGACGCGCTGGTAATCGATGCGGGCCTGCGTCGTGATCTCGGCGGAGACGACGACCAGATCGGTCGTGACGAGCGTTTCGCACGCCACGCGCGACTGCGGATCCTCGGTCAGCAACGCGTCGAGGATGGCGTCGGAGATGTTGTCGCAAACCTTGTCGGGATGGCCTTCGGAAACCGATTCGGAGGTAAACAGGCGCGTGCGCGGCGTCATCATTCACAATCCTCTCGCCCGGGTCACGGCGGGCGGCTCAATATGGGGGATCGAAGTTACGGATCTGCCCCTGGCATGGCGGCGGGGGCGCCGCGGAGGCCGGTTGTCACTGTAGCGGGAAGGGGCGTTGAAATCACGCAAAAAAGGGCCGGCGACGACCGACCGGGTGCGGTGGAAACCCGTGAAACCAGGCGGGTCTTACGCGCTATCAATATCGGTATCGGTAACGGGATGGTGAATCGGGATCGAATAAGCGGACTTGCCCGACCGCGCCGATGTGTGTATATACGAATAGGGCACCGTTCACTCGCGACCGACCCGCGGCCGGTGCCTCGGCCGCGAGTCAGGCTGATCTCACCCCTCCGGGGATTCCAAGGGAGTTGCTCATGAATCTGAACGAAATGGCCGCATTCTATCGCGAGCATGGCTACCTGCTGGCCGAGGGTTTGCTGACCCCGGCCGAAGTTGAGGCCATGCGCGAGGAAGCCGATGCGACGATCGAGCGGATGAGCCGCCATCAGCAGGATGCCAACAATCTATGGAAGGGGAACTGGCTGAAGGACGAGGAGCGCGCCCAGCAGCGGCTGAATGCCGTTCACGACATGCAGTTTCAGGCCGCCATATTCGGCAAGCTGCTGTTCAACGACAAGCTGCTCGACATCGCCGAGGCGCTGATCGGACCGAACGTGCAGCTGCATCACACCAAGATGCTGGCCAAGCCTCCCGAAAAGGGGGGCGCCTTCCCGATGCACCAGGATTACCCGTATTTTCCGCACCAGAACCACACGATGTTCGCCGTGAGCATCTACCTGGACGACGCGGATGAGGAAAACGGCTGCATCCGCGTCATGCCGGGATCGCACAAGCTCGGCCCGCTCGAATGCGATCCGGGGGGATTTTACCTGCCACCGGAGAAGTACCCGATCGAGGAGGGTCTGCCGGTCAAGGCGAAGGCGGGCGACGGGGTGATTTTCAATTACCTGACGATCCACGGATCGAGTCCGAACCGCAGCG
>ERZ795030.395-NODE-395-length-68227-cov-7.497594_pt1 | contig 68227 bp, 56 predicted proteins | sample MGYA00375122_ERZ795030 | MGnify/ENA primary metagenome ERZ795030 (study PRJEB30165, sample SAMN05720146) | activated sludge metagenome | isolation source: anaerobic digester from wastewater treatment plant | place: Japan | collected 2015-04-20 ... | reverse complement strand
CGCGGTGAACCCGCTCTCCATAGAAGGGCAGATCGAGGGCGGCGTCACGATGAGCTGCGGCTACGCGCTCACCGAGAAGTTCCCCATAGACGAGAACTGCAGGCCCACGGCGAAGATCGGCACGCTCGGCCTGTTCCGCGCGGACAACGTGCCCGGCGTGACGAGCGTCATCGTCGAAAAGGCGGGCGTCGACAAGGCGATGGGCGCCATAGGCATCGGCGAAATCACCTCCATCCCCACGGCCCCCGCCATCGCGGAGGCGTATTACCGGTTCGACGGGCGCGAGCGCACGACGCTCCCGCTTGAAGATACACCTTATTCCAAATAAACAGGAGGGACTGGGATGGAACTCAACCGTATGATCGACCACACGCTGCTCAAAGCCGACGCGACGCCCGGGCAGGTCGAGAAGCTCTGCGAGGAGGCGAAGCGGCATCATTTCGCTTCCGTCTGCGTGAATCCCTGCTACGTGCCGCTCGCGCGCGAACTGCTCGAAGGCACGGACGTCGCGGTATGCTGCGTCGCGGGCTTCCCGCTCGGGGCGACGCTGACCTCCGCCAAGGTCTTTGAAGCGCGGTGCGCCGTCGAGGCGGGCGCGCAGGAGGTGGACATGGTCATCAACCTGGGCTTCGCCAAGGCGGGCGACTGGCAGCGCGTCGAAGGCGACATCCGCGCCGTCGCGCAGGCCGTCCAGCCTGAAGCGACGCTCAAGGTCATCATCGAAACCTGCCTGCTCACGGACGGGGAAAAGGTCAAAGCCTGCCTCGCCGCGAAAAACGCGGGCGCGGACTTCGTAAAGACCTCGACGGGCTTCTCCACCGGCGGCGCGACCGCCGCAGACGTCAGGCTCATGCGCGAAACCGTAGGCGGGGGCATGGGCGTGAAGGCCTCCGGCGGCGTGCGCACGAAAGAGGATGCGCTCGCGATGATCGAGGCGGGCGCGACGCGCATCGGGACGAGCAACGGGATTAAAATCATTGACAATCCGTGATTGTTAATGATTTAACTAATAGCTCACAATGAATAGTGAATAACCATCAGGATCGGGGCGGTCTGCGCTTGAAGCGGGCCGCTCTTTTATATGCTTTTAATCGTATGCTATAATAATCCATATTGAACAATTCCGTTTCGAGGCGTTTATGAGGCAGGATTTTTCCCATGTGACGGCTGAGGATTTGGCGAGGCTGTTTCCTGTGCTGCTCGCGGAGCACGACCCTGAGTGGAAGGAAGCTTACCTTGAGCAAGAAGCGTATCTGCGCTCCGTTTTTGGTGAGAAGCTCGCGCGCATCGGCCACATCGGCAGCACCGCCGTGCCGGGGCTCGCCGCCAAGCCCACGGTGGACATACTGCTCGAGGTCCCAAAAGGCGTTGACCTCGCGCCGTATACGAGGCGCATGCTCGACGCGGGATATGTCGTAAACCATCCTTCATCCGACCTGATCATGTATCTCAAGGGATACACGCCCGAGGGCTTTCGCGGGCAGGCGTTCCACATCCATGCGCGGTACTTGGGGGACTGGGACGAGCCGTATTTCCGGGATTATCTGATCGCGCACCCGGAAGCCGCGGCGGAGTACGCAAGGCTCAAGCGCGCGCTCAAAGAGCGCTTCCCCTTCGACCGGGACGGCTACACCGAAGCGAAAGGCGCGTTCGTAAAACGATGCACCGCGCTCGGGCGCGCGGAGTTTCCGGGGAAATACGACGTCGCGGAGCGATGAGGCCGGAGGCGGCATGATCGACAAAATCTACATCACAGGCCCCGTCGGCGCGGGAAAGAGCACGCTCGCGCGAAGGCTCGCAGGGGAGTACGGCTTCACCTGCCGCGAGTTGGACAACGTCGTATATGAGTCCGACCCGAACAAGCCCAACGGCAACCGCAAGCGGGCAATCGAAGCGCGCGACACGCTGCTCGAGGCCGCGCTCTCCTGCGGCCGCTGGGTCGCCGAGGACGCGGGCCGCGCATATTTCGAGCGCGTCATGCGGCAGGCCGATTCGATACTCCTGCTCGAGCCGCCCGTAGCCGTGCGGCTGTGGCGCATCGTAAGGCGGTGGGTCAGGCAGCGGCGCGGGCAGGAGCAATGCGGCTATACGCCCGACTGGGAGATGCTCAATCTGATGTTCCGCTGGACGAGGCAGTATGAGCGGGACGCGGACGGCGTCAAGGCGCGCCTGAAAAAATATGAGGATAAGGTTTGCCTCGTCAGGAACGAAAGGGATATCCGGCGATACATCAAAGAACGCTTAACGTGAAGCAGGCTCCCGCCGTAAAGCGGAAGCCCGTTCGACCCCGATGGTTATTCACCATTCACTATCAGCTATTAGCTAAATTATACTTCCATGGTTTTCAGGTCTTCGCTCACGTTCAGGTTCGCGCCGGTGAGCCGCCTGACCTCCTCGACGGTCGTGTCCGGATGGATTTCCCTGAGAAGGAAGCCCTCGGGCGTGACCTCGATGACCGCGAGCTCGGTGATGATGAGGTTGACGCGGTTCTTGGCGGTGACCGGGAGCGTCACCCTGCTCAGGAGCTTGGGCACTTCCTTGTTGGTGTGGGTCGTGGTGACGATGACCTTCTTCGAGCCGACGACGAGGTCCATCGCTCCGCCCATGCCGGAAACCATCCTGCCGGGCACGATGTGACTCGCGAGCGTGCCGGTTTCATCGACCTGGAGCGCGCCGAGTATGGTCACGTCCACATGGCCGCCGCGGATGATGCCAAAGCTCGTGGCGCTGTCGAAGAACGCCGCGCCGGGCTTGATGTTGACGTTCTGGTAGCCCGCGTTGATGACGTCCCTGTCCTCGGTGCAGGGCGCGCTCAGCTCGCCCATGCCGAGTATGCCGTTTTCGGACTGGAGTATGATCTCCACGCTCTCGGGCACATAGCTCGAAACCAGCGTCGGCAGGCCGATGCCGAGGTTCACGACGTTCCCGTCGGTCAGTTCGCGCGCCGCGCGGCGCGCGATGATTTCCTTCGCGCTGGCCATTACAGTTCACCTCCGACGATATAGTCCACGAATATGCCGGGCGTCATCACATAGTTGGGGCCGAGCTCGCCGACCTCGACGATCTTTTCCGCCGCGCAGATGACCGTGGCCGCCGCCGTCGCCATCATGGGATTGAAATTGCGCGTCGTGCCGTTGTAGAAGACGTTGCCCGCCTTGTCCACGATGCTGCCGCGAATGAGCGCGACGTCCGCTTTGAGCGGCAGCTCGACGAGGTATTCCACGCCCTCGAGGACGATCTTCTGCTTGCCCTCCTCGACCTCGGTTCCCAGGCCGGTCGGCGTGAGCACGCCGCCGAGCCCCGCGCCGCCCGCGCGGATCTTTTCGGCGAGAGAGCCCTGCGGCACGAGCACGATTTCGAGCTCGCCCGCGTTCATCTGCTCGCCCGCCTGCGGGTTGAGCCCGATGTGGGAGGCGATGAGCTTCTTCAACAGCTTCGCCTGAATCAGCTTGCCGATGCCCTTGCCCGGGACGCCGCCGTCGTTGCAGATGCCCGTGAGACCGCGCGCGCCTTTTTTCACAATCCCGTCCATAAGGATTTCGGGCGTGCCGCACGTCATGAAGCCGCCGACCATGATGGTCTGGCCGTCGTGGATGAACTCCATGGCTTCTTCGAGGGAAACGATTTTGTTCTTCATTCGTCCTCCATGATGTTATTGATTTGGCGCCCGCGCGCGATAGCGCCGGAACGGGGCGCAGAAAATCAAAAAAACAAACCGAGCTGATCAAGGGTCAGTCCGGCTTGCCCGGCGGTTCGAAACGGACTTTTTGACGAGCTGTCGGGCGCGGTCAGGGGAGATCCCGCCGCCGTGAAACCGATGTAAGCGCGGATGATCCGATTCCGCGCGCCCTCCATCGGCCTGTCCGGGGGCGGGCGATTCGGGGAAACGACACAAAACAATGAAACGCTTCGATTGTAATATACCCCGGCATGCTTGTCAAGGCTCGCGCGCGGCTTAAAAGGGAGGGCGCGGACGCCTGCGGCCCTCACCCGTTTGACGTACACGCGCGCCGGGCCATCTTCTCCCGCCGCCGCGTGGCAATTCGCCCTGCCCGCCAAAACCGGGCTGAACAACGCTTGCGCGGCTGACAATCAGGAACGGGAGAACGCCCCTCCGCCGCGGAAAAGGCGCCGGAACATGCGCCGATCCTTGCCGTTTCGCTGCTTTTTACGAAAATTTGCGCTGATTTCACACGATCTTTGCGGAAATTTTGCGCTGCAAAAACATTGTTTTTGCCTGTTTGCGGGCATTTTTTGGATGTTGCCTCCTTCTTGCCGCAAAGAAACCGCGAAAATCGGGTTTATTGTGGGCGCGTCGCGTTGTATAATTGCAGAGACGGCCTTCGCTCGGCCCCGCGCCGCGCTTCCCCGCCCGGACGGACAAGCGCCCGGCGCATATGAGCGAAGCGGCCGCCAAATCGAACACGAAGTACGGAGGACGCCCAAGCATGCAAATCGGCTTCCCGGAATTCCTGAGGCTGATCCTCGCGAATCCGCTGATGCTGGTCACGGTCGCGCTGACGCTCGCGGTGATACTCGTCAACGGCTGGACGGACGCGCCAAACGCCATCGCCACCTGCGTATCCACGCGCTCGATGGGCGCCAAGCCCGCGATTCTGATGGCGGCGGTTTTCAATTTCCTCGGCGTGCTGATCATGACCATGGTCAACGCCAAGGTGGTCAAAACCATATTCAACATGGTGGATTTCGCCGGCAACACGAACGACGCGGTCATCGCGCTGTGCGCGGCGCTGGTGGCGATCGTTCTGTGGGCGGTCGCCGCGTGGAAGTTCGGCATCCCCACGAGCGAGAGCCACGCGCTCATCGCGGGCCTTTCGGGCGCGGCCATCGCGCTGCACGGCAGTTTCGCGGGCATCAACTGGTCCGAGTGGGTCAAGGTGCTCTACGGCCTCGCGCTCTCCACGGTGCTCGGCTTCGCGCTGGGCTTTTTGATGACGAAGCTGACGGAGCTGGTATTCCGCGACGCCGACCGCCGCAAGACCGCGGGCGTGTTCAAGGGCGCGCAGATCTTCGGCGCGGCGTCGATGGCCTTCATGCACGGCGCGCAGGACGGGCAGAAGTTCATGAGCGTGTTCCTGCTGGGCATTTTCCTCGTGCGGGGACAGAGCGACATCAGCGTGTTTTCGATCCCGCTGTGGCTGATGATACTCTGCTCTCTGGTCATGGGCCTGGGCACGTCGATCGGCGGCTACCGCATCATAAAATCCGTGGGCATGGATATGGTAAAGCTGAGCGCGTACCAGGGTTTCTCCGCGGATATGGCGGCAGCGGGCTGCCTGCTGCTATCCTCGCTCACGGGCATCCCCGTGAGCACGACCCACACGAAGACGACGGCCATCATGGGCGTGGGCGCGGCCAAGCGCCTCAAGGCCGTGAACTGGTCTGTCGTCAACGATATGGTGCTCACATGGCTATTGACCTTCCCCGGCTGCGGCCTGCTGGGCTTTGTGATGGCGAAGGTCTTCATGCTGATATTTTGATCAAGGAGATCGGTTTTATGGCAAAAAGCACGCATTACAACTACTTTTCGGGCTTCGCCGCCTGCGCCGACTGCGCCTGCCGCGCCGCGGCGCTGCTCGATGAAACGGTGCGGGAGTTCAACCCCGAAACGGTCAACAAGCGCATGAGCGAGATCCACGCGATCGAGCACGAGGCGGATTCTCTCAAGCACACGGCGCTCGAGCACCTCGCGCGCGAGTTCCTGCCCCCCATCGAGCGCTCGGACATCTCCACGCTGCACAACGAGCTCGACAACGTCGTGGACGGCATCGACGAGGTGCTGCGCCTTTTGAGCATGTTCCGCGTCAAACAGCTCCGCCCGGACACGGCGCGCTTCACGGAGCTGCTCACGCGCTGCACCGGCGTGCTCAACGAGGTGGTGCACGAGTTCTGCAACTTCAAAAAATCCAAGACCCTCAAGGAAAAGATCATACTCGTCAACACCCTTGAGACGGAAGGCGACACGCTCCATTTCGAGGCCGTGGACAAGCTCTTCTGTTCCCCCGAGGACGCGCTGAGCGTGATCGTCTGGAAGAACGTTTACGACTGCTTCGAGAGCTGCTTCGACGCGTGCGAGCACGTCGCCGACGTCATCGAGGAGGTCATACTCGCCAACAGCTAAGCCCGCGCGTCGCGCCCGGCTTTTCTTTGTGCTATAATGAATCAGCCATCGCCTGCCGCGCGGCGGGCGGGACGGGCTGGTTCTTTCTATATCCGGCGGTGCGAAAGGAGCTTTTTATGGAATACCGCGTCGTCCGTTTCGAGCAAACCATGCTCCCCCTCCTTCCCCGCCCGCAGCAGCCCTTCGCGCTGATCGGGCGGCTCGCGCCGCGCTTCGACGGGCGGGAATGGCGGCATTCCGAGGAACTGCTCGACGCGCCGCAGGCAAAGACCTACGCCGGGGATGTTTACGACCCCCGGGAGTATATCGGAAACCCCGGGAAGGCCGCGTTCCTCGCCATGTTTAAGGACGTCTGCGTGGGCAGCATCCGCGTGCATAAGCGCTGGAACGAATTCGCCCACGTCGAGGACATCGAGGCGGACGCGGCGCACCGCGGCCGCGGCGCCGGAGGGCTTCTCATGGACGCGGCGCTCAACTGGGCGCGGGAGCGCGGGCTTCGCGGCGTGTCGCTGGAAACGCAGGACAGCAACCTCGTCGCCTGCCGCTTCTACCTCAGGTACGGCTTCCGTCTCGGCGGCGCGGACTGTCTCGTCTACAATGCGTTCGAGGCGGCAAGGGACGAGACCGCGCTGTATTTCTACTATGTTTTTGACGGCGAAAGCGAGGGAAAAACCCGATGAAAAACGCGGCGGTACTGATCGTGGATATGCAGAGCGCGCTCGTAAAGGAGCATCCCAACCGCGAGGGGGAGTTGATCGAAACCATCCGGAGCGTGGCGGCGGCGGCGCGCGGGAACGGCGTCGAATTGATCTATGTGCGTCACTGCGGCCGCAGCGGGGGCATGCTCGAGCGCGGCGCGCAGGGCTGGGAAATCCACGAAGCCGTCGCCCCGCAGCCCGGCGAAAAAATCTTCGACAAGCGCTTCAACAGCGCCTTCAGGGAAACCGGCCTTCGCGAATATCTCGAAGGGAAAGGGATCAAAACCATTGTGCTCATGGGCATGCAGACGGAATACTGCATCGACGCGACCTGCAAGGTCGCCTTCGAGTACGGCTACGGCGTCGTCATCCCGGCGGGCGGCAGCTCGACATATGACAACGCGCTTTTTGCGGCCGATAAGCTCCAGCTTTTTTACGAGAGCTTCATTTGGGGGTCGCGCTTTGCCAAGGTAATCCCGGCGGACGAGGTCGCGTGGATGCTCTCGGAGTAAACGCCGGAGTCGAAATACAGCAAACGCCCCCTCCGTTTCAATCAAAAGGGGCGTTTGTATGTTATCCGATTGTCAATTATCTATTATTTAACCGTTTCCGCGAGCGTTTGCCGCACCGCGCCCGGCCCGCGCACGAGCAGGCGGAAGTATTCCTCCACGCGCGCGCCGAGGCCCGCCTCGTAGAGATCGACGCCGAATATTTTTGCGTTCGAAAGTATGGGCGCGAGCTCCTCGTGAAAATCGCGCTGCTCGCCGAGCCGGATGCCCCTGACATACGCCGAAACCTCGTCGAGCATGGGGTCGGGACTCGGCTCGAAGGGATTGCCCGCGTCGTCCGCGGCCATGAGGTAGCGGCACCAGCCCGCGAGCACGAGAGGGATGTATTTGAGGCTCCTTACATCCAGCGCGTCGCTCGCGAGGTACGCCTTGATGGTTTCGCCGAAGCGGATGGAGAGCTTTTGCGAGGTGTCCGTCGCGATGCGCTGCGGCGAATCCGGATTGTACGGGTTCGGGAAGCGCACGTTGAGCACCGTGTCTGCAAAATCCCGCGGGCGCACGATCTTCGGATCGACCACGACCGGCATGGATTCGTCGTAGGCGATGCGCGACACGAGCGTCTTAAGCTGCGGGTCGTTCATTTCCGCGCTGATGAGCGTATACCCGAGCAGGCAGCCGAATACCGCAAGGCATGTATGCAGCGGGTTCAGGCAGGTGCAGACCTTCATTTTCTCGAATCTGTCCACCGTTTCCCTGTCCGCGAAATACACGCCCTCGCCCGCGAAAGCCGGACGGCCGTTGGGAAACCGGTCCTCCACGACGAGATATTGCGTCTCCTCCGCGTTGACGAAGGGCGCGACGAAGCTCTTTTTCGAAGTGACCACGGGCGCGACGTCCTCGAGCCCGTCCGCCTCGAGCGCGCGCATGACGGTTTCGTCCGGGCGCGGGGTGATCTTGTCTATGGCGCTCCAGGGGAAGGAAACTTTCTCCCCGCCCGCGACGTAGGGCAGGAAGCCGGCGTCCGCAAGCCCGGCTTCGGTCCAGTTCTTCGCATAGTCCGAAACGGCGGCGAACAGCCTGTCCCCGTTGTGGGAGCAGTTGTCCATGCTCACGAGCGCGAGCGGGTACGCCCCCGCGCGGTAGCGCCCGTAGAGCAGCGCCGCGAGCTTGCCGATATAGGTCGCAGGTTTCTCCGGCCCCGCGGCGAAGTCCGCGCGCACGGCGGGATAATAATTGCCGTTCACATCCCTGAGGTTGTAGCCCTTCTCGGTGATGGTGAAGCTCGCGAGCCTGAGCGAGGGCGCGGCGAACACCTCGGCCAGGCGCGCCCAGTCGGGTTGCGCGGGGTCCATCACGAGGGATTCGGTCACGCTGCCCACGATTGTTTTTTCGATCTGCCCGCTCGATTTGAGCGACACGGATACGGCGAGGTTGTCATAGGCGCGGTAAGCCCGCTCGACAATTTCATAATCGAAACCCTCGGCGACGATGATGCCGGTTTTGGCGAGTCCCGCATCCAGCGTATCCTGCATGACTTTGGCGATGAACGCGCGGAAGATGTTTCCCGCGCCGAGATGCAGCCATTCGGGGTTCTTCGCGGTGGCTTCGACGACCTTCGCCCGGTCGAACGCGGGCAGCCCGTAGCCCTTCTCCCGCCAGAACGGGGAGGCGAGGTTCGCTTGGTTCAGCTTCATAAATTTCTCCGATTCGCTTGCGCGTTTTTATGCGGGCGCCGCGTGCGGAACACGGCAAAGCGGCGCGGCGTTGCGCAATTGTTTGCGCCTATTATAGTATGCGCGCGCGGATTGCGCAACGGGAGAAGCGCGGGGCGGGAATGCCGCGGATCGATCCGCTCTTGAATTGATAGGGAAAACAATGGATAATCCTATTATCAAAGTAAAACATGCGAGGTGCTATACTTATGGCGGAAATCTATCTTGCGGGCGGGTGCTTCTGGGGCATGGAAAAATACATCGCCGCGATACGCGGCGTGCGTGCGAGCGAGGTCGGCTACGCGAACGGAAAAACCGAGCATCCGAGCTACGAGCAGGTGTGCCGCGAGAACACGGGGCACGCGGAGACCGTGCGCGTCGAATACGACCCAAAGGAAGTTCCGCTCGAATTTTTGCTGAACCTGTACTTCGACGCCATCGACCCGACATCCTTGAACCGGCAGGGCCACGACGTCGGCACGCAGTACAGGACGGGCGTCTATTATACGGACGAGACGGATCTGCCCGCTATAGAGCGCGAGCTCGCGAAGCTGCAAAAGCGGTATGACAGGCCGCTCGCCGTAGAGGTCAAAAGGCTCGAGAACTTCTATCCCGCCGAGGAATACCACCAGAAATACCTCGACAAGAACCCGGGCGGATACTGCCACATCCCGCATGCGATGTTCGAGAAAGCGGCCAAAGCCGCGGTGAATCCCGCCGCCTACGCGAAGCCGGACGACGCGCTGCTCCGCGCCCGCCTCACGAGCACGCAGTACGAGGTCACGCAGCGCGCGGCGACGGAGCCTGCGTTTCGCAACGAGTTCTTCGATCAATATAAGCCGGGCATCTATGTGGACGTGACCACGGGAGAACCGCTCTTCGCCTCGGCGGATAAGTTCGAGTCCGGCTGCGGCTGGCCGAGCTTCTCCCGCCCCATCGATCCCAACGTCGTCAAGGAAAGGCGCGACCTTGCGCACGGCATGATCCGCACGGAAGTGCGCTCCCGCGTCGGGGACGCGCACCTCGGCCACGTGTTCGACGACGGCCCGCGCGGGCAAGGCGGGCTTCGCTACTGCATCAACAGCGCGTCGCTTCGCTTCATCCCCAAAGAGGAGATGGAGAAGGAAGGCTACGGCGCGTTCCTCGACCTCGCGCGCTGAAGCGCGGATTAACTTGACAAACGGGGCCGCCCGGCATAAGCCGGGTCGGCCCCTGTTCATCAATCTGCGCGCGAATCGCGCAGGGGGATTATCGGGTTAGCCGCATCTCTTGCGATAGCAGCACATGCAGAGCCTGAAGATCACCAATCCTACGATGCCGACGAACAGTATGACCGCCAGTATGATCAGCGAGGGGACAGCCGCCACAAGCGCCAAAGCGAACAGAATCCCGAAGATCAGGCCGAGCGTCGCGGCCAGCATGACCGCGAAGAACGCGAGCACCCGCAGCGAGCAGTTGCACAGGAAACCTTTGGTATCCGAGCCGGATGAAGACCTGATCGCGCACGACTGAGGCTGTGCATAGTAGTCATTGGATGCCTGGTTACTCATAGACACACCTCCTTTCCTGCTTATATAATATGCAGAACCGCGTGCGGAAGGAATCGGCGCACGCGACGCCGTTTCCCGATTTTTCAGGTTTTTTCGATACCCATGCACAGCGTGATGACAACGGTAATATTATATAATACATCAATCTCATGGGAGGATTATGACAGGATATGGAAAGAGAAATGAATGGCATCAACGAGTGCGGCTTCGGTTTTGGCTGCGGTTGCGAACCGCCGCGCCCGAGCTGCCTTGACGACATCGCTTGCAGCCAGAGGAAAGTCGCCGAGTGCGAGGCGAAACTGTTCTGCGTCATCGCGGACCGGCTCGGCTGCGAGATCCGGCACGCCCGCTGCATGCGCGAGCTGGAGTACCTGCTGCGCCTGACCAACAACTTCCTCGCCGCGAGCGCGGTCAAGGAAAAGGCCATCGGCGAAGTGGTTTCGGCCCTCTGCGACTGCGACGATTGACAACGCTGGCGAACGCCGGCAAACCAAACAAAATCGAGTTGCGAATGAAAGGGCGGCCTTCCCTGCGCGGAAGCCGCCTCTGCTTTTTCAACCGGCGCGCCGCCGCGCTTGCGCGAAACGCGCCCGCGGAATATTTTATGAAAGAAGGCCCTTGTCGAAACTTGCCCCTTTTCAAGCGGCGATTTCTTGCCTATAATAAGTAAAGCTGAGAAAGGAGTGTGGTTGTTGGTGGACAGCATCCCAGAACGATCTTGCGCAACACATAATAAGGACTAGACGCACGTTGGGAAAGCTGTGCCTTTCGCAATGTGCGCATTGTGAAAGGAGTAGCCGCCATGATTCGCATCTTTAAAACCGAAGTGGACGAAATGAAGGAGCTCACCGCGCCCGAGAAGGACTGCTGGATCTCCCTCGTCAACCCCAATGAGGAGGAGCTCGCCTCCGTTTCATCGAGATACTGCATCGACCCGGACGATCTGCGCGCCGCGCTCGACGAGGAGGAACGCGCCCGCATCGAAACGGAGGACGATTACACGCTGATACTCGTGGACATCCCCGCCGTAGAGGTCAGCAAGGATAAGGAAACGTATGTTACGGAGCCTCTGGGCATCGTGCTCGCCAAGGACGCCATCATCACGGTGTGCCTGCATGAAACGCCCATACTCTACACAATGAAGCAGAAGCGCTCGAGCGAACTGCGCACGAACATGCGCACGCGCTTCATATTGCAGATCCTCTACCGCAACGCGTCGCTGTACCTGCAATACCTTCGCATCATCAACAAAAAAAGCGACATGGTGGAGCAGAAGCTGCACGACTCCACGAAAAACCGCGAGCTGATCGCGCTGCTCGGGCTCGAGAAAAGCCTCGTGTACTTCACGACGTCTCTTCGCTCCAACGAAACCGTGCTCGAGAAGCTGCTCAAGTCCGAGCGCATCAAGAAATATCCCGAGGACACGGATCTCCTCGAGGACGTCATCGTCGAAAACCGCCAGGCCATCGAGATGGCCAACATCTACAGCGGCATACTGAGCAACCTGATGGACTCGTACGCCTCAGTCATCTCGAACAACCTTAACATCGTGATGAAGTTCCTCGCGATCGTGACCATCGTGCTCTCCATCCCCGCTATCATATTCGCGGCCTACGGCATGAACGTGAACATCAGCGGCATGCCTCTGGCGGCGCAGCCGTACGGCTTTGCCGCCATCATCGGCGTTTCCGTGGTGATCACGCTGATCGTGGCCGTCTATCTCTCGAAAAAAAAGATGTTTTGATCATAAGGATTCGGAAAGCGGCGCGGCCGCTTTCCTGCGTTATGCGCGGCGAAACGATCAAACGAAGGGGCCGCATATGAATAACGTTTTAGCCCGATTCGGGGTTGCCGGCCATGTAAGCGTCGAACAAATATACAAAAGCGTGTGGAGCGTCGGCGGCAAGTATATTTTAAAGAGAAATTCCAATGCCGCGCAGCTCGACAAAAGCGTTGAGATCAGCGAATATCTGATATCCAAAGGCATACCGGTGGCGAAGTATATCCGGGCGGCGGACGGCGGCTTTTATATTAAGCATCAGGATTTTTATTATTGCCTCATGACGAGGATTCCCGGCGCTCATATCGACCCTTTTGTCGGGGACTGTTTCCAAAACGGAAAAACGCTCGGCGGCGTTGTCGCCGGGCTGCATCTCGCGCTAAGCCGATTCAAGCCGGAATTCGAATGCTATGACGCCGATCTGATTCGGGAACTGGCCTCGTGGATTATGCCCGAGCTCGAGGCGAAACACATCGCCTTCCATGACGGCGTGCTCGAGCTTTGCCGCGCCTTCGAACCCCTATACCGCTCGCTGCCGCGCCAGTTGATCCACAGGGACATGCACACGGGCAATTTATTGTTTGAAAACGGACGCTTCGCCGGGTATCTCGACTTTGATATCAGCCAGCGGAACATCCGCGTATTTGATATCTGCTATCTCGGGAGTTCGCTTCTGGTCGAAAACTACCGGGATGAAGAGCGGCTGTGTTTGTGGAAAAAGATATTTTCCGGCATATGGCGGGGATACGACGAGGTTTCCCCGCTTAACGACGACGAAAAAAGAGCCGTGCCCGCGTTGTATGTGCTTAACGAGGTAATATTTACGGCTTTTTTCTCAAAGACCGGTCAGCCGGAGCTTTGTGCAAGCTGCGTGGACATGACAAACTGGACGTTCCATAACCGCGCGCTATTATCCGATTTCTGATTAACGGAGGCGGGACGTCTCCGAGGCCGGAGCGTCACTTCCGCCTTACTCGGCAAAGAGAAGCTGCGCGGCAAACGCAGCCGCAACGCCGAGCGCGACGCTTGAGAGCGCGTACGCGACGGCCACGCCGGGAGCGCCGTTCTTCACGAGCGACAGGGTTTCAAGCGAAAACGCGGAGAACGTCGTGAAGCCGCCGCAGACGCCCAGCTTGAGGAACAGCACGGCGTTTCGGCCGAGGCCGGCGCCCTTTGCGGCGAGCGCCGCGACGACGCCCACCGCGAACGCGCCGGCCACGTTGATGAAGAGCGTAAGCGCCGGAAAACCGCTCTGCGTTTTGAGCGGGACCAGGCCGACGAGATAGCGGCACACGGAACCGATGAAGCCGCCGAGGCCGACATACAGGCAATCCAACATGCAACCCTCCAAAATAGAAAACGGCGGCCGAATCCTTCGTTTGATCAGAAGTCATCAGCCGTCAGGCAGTTCCGGTTTCCCGTGGGAGCACTTCATTCCCGCAAAGCATTATAAGCGCAGCGAGGCGGGATTGTCAATCTCCTTTTCCGGCCCGCCGCGGCGCGGTACGCGGGCGGATTTTTTTGAGCGTTCAAAGCATCGTGAAGCCCCTTTTCCGCGCCGGTTATGGTAGTATTATTGTATGTAAAGCGAATCCAAACAACGAGAGGAGATTTTATGAGAACCATCACGGTCACCGAAAACGGCGTGTCGGTCCAATTCGACGTGCATTCCTTCGGGCAGGGCGCGCCGCGCGTCTTCTTCACGGCGGGCGTGCACGGCGACGAGGTCACGGGCGTGTATGTCGCGCAAAAGCTCATCGAGCGTCTCGCGGAACATCCCCCGCTTCGCGGCAGGGTCGACGTGATCCCGACGGTCAACACCGCGTCCATGCGCTGTATGCAGAGGCGCTGCCCCTTCGATAATGTGGACCTCAACCGCGTGTTCCCGGGCGATGCCAATAAAAGCATATCCCACCGGCTCGCGCAGGCCGTGTGGCGCGAAACGGAAGGCGCGGATTATCTCGTCGACCTGCACTGCTGCGGCGCGCACGGGCTGCCCTACTTCCTTTCCGTATACAGCGAGGCGGAGCGCATCCGCGAGCTGATGGGCCGCATCACGCTGCCCATCGCCGTCCATTCGGACGGCACGGAGGGCCAGCTCTTCCTCAAGGCCGCGCGGGAGCGCAACCAGGCGGCCTGTATCATAGAGCTTCCGGGCGGCGGCGGAAACGGCGCGGTCAACCTGCCCGTCGCCGGGCAATGCCTCGCGGCGCTCACCGATCTGCTGCGCTCGTTCGGGATGCTTCCCGGCGAAGTCGAGGGCGAAGCCCCGACCTTCTACGGCGCGCCGCTCGACGCGGAATGCGGCGGAGCCGGGCTGTGGATGCCCGTCGTCAAAATGGGCGAGACTGTCTGCGAAGGGCAGGTCATAGGCACGCTCGACAACAAACCCGTGCTCGCCCCCGCCTCCGGCATGGCGACGAGCGTGCGCCCGGCGGCATACGTGCGCGCGGGCAACCTGTGGGTCATGACGTACGCGGTACCGGAGCAATTGCCGAGCGAAATTTGACCCGCTGCATGAAAACGCCCTTTGCGAGATATAACAAATCCATGAGGCGCACCGGGAAACCATAAGCGCGCGATGAGTTGCGCGCATCCCCGGTTTAGTGATATAATTCCAGCGAAAATGTCCCCAGGAATCATAATACCATCGAAAGCAGGAGTGAGAGAATGGAACTGAACCTGACAACGACTTTCGCGTTTTCGATCGCGATTGCGGTGGTTTCCTTCCTGGTGGCGGCGTACTTCTACGTCTGGGTCAAGAAGTGCCCCTCCTCCAACAAGAAGATCGAATCCATCGGCAAGCTGATCGCGAAGGGCGCGAACGCCTTCCTTCGCCGCGAGTATCTGGTGCTGGCGCGCTTCGTCGCCGTCGCCACGGTGCTCATCGTAGTGTTCCTCCCCAGCCCCATCTGGGGAGCCAACGCGAACCCGGTCGAGAACATCAAAATGGCGATCGCCTACATCGCGGGCGCGGTCATCTCCGCCGCCGCGGGCAAAATCGGCATCATGACCGCCACAAAGGCCAACGTCAAATCCGCCGAGGCCGCGGTGAAGGACATCCGCCACAGCTTCCTTTCGGGCTTCCGCGGCGGCGCCGTCATGGGCATGGCGGTCGTGGGCGCGAGCCTCTTGGGCGTAACTTTGGTTTACTGGCTGACCGACCATGACGCGAGCGCGGTGCTGGGCTTCAGCTTCGGCGCGTCGAGCCTGGCGCTGTTCGCCAAGGCGGGCGGCGGCATCTTCACCAAAACCGCCGACGTGAGCGCGGACCTCGTGGGCAAGGTTGAACTGGGCATCCCCGAGGACGACCCGCGCAACCCCGCCGTCATCGCCGACAACGTGGGCGACAACGTGGGCGACGTCGCCGGCATGGGCGCGGACCTGTTCGACTCCAACGTGGCTTCCATGGCCGCGGCGCTCGTCATGGCGCTTTCCATCGACAGCACCGAGTTCTACTTCGTGAAGCACGTGTTCGTATACGCGGCGCTGGGCCTGCTGGCCTCCTCCATAGGCGTGCTCACCGCGCGCATGGGAAAGAACGCGAGCCCGACGCGCGCGCTGAACATGAGCACCTATGTGACCACCGCGATCTTCTTCGCGCTTACAACGCTTGTGACCTGGCTCTTCAAGCTCGAGTGGCGGGTCTGGGGCGCGACCACTGCCGGCCTCGTCGTGGGCGTGATCATAGGCCTTGCGAGCGACTATTTCACCGACGATCGTATGAAGCCCGTCCAGAACACCGCGAACGCCTCGAAAACCGGTCCGGCGTTCACGATCCTCTCGGGCGTGTCGTACGGCTTTTTGAGCGTGCTGCCCGCCCTGATCGGCATCGGCCTGTCGGCGCTCGTCGCCTATAACCTGTGCATCGGCATCGACGGGGCGAACGGCTCGGTCATCTACGGCATGTTCGGCATTTCCATGGCGGCCGTGGGCATGCTCTCGATCGTGGGCATGATCATCTCCAACGACGCGTACGGCCCCATCGTGGACAACGCGCGCGGGCTCGTCGAAATGGGCAACCTCGGCGACAAGGCGCTCGAGGTGACGGACTCCCTCGACAGCGCGGGCAACACCGTCAAGGCCGTGACGAAGGGCTTCGCCATAGGCGCGGCGGGCCTCACGATCATCGCGCTGCTCGGCGCGTTCATGAGCGAGGTCAACGAGGCGGCGCTCGAGCTGGGCAGGACGCTCGTCACGGGCTTCGACATCATGAACCCCGTCGTGTTCTTCGGCCTGCTCGTGGGCGCGGCGATCCCCGCCGTGTTCTCGGCGATGCTGATCCTCGGCGTGGACCGCAACGCGCAGCGCATGGTAGCCGAGATACACAGGCAGTTCAAGGAGATAATCGGCCTCAAGGAAGGCAAAGAAGGCGTAATGCCCGAGTACGAGAAGTGCATCGACATCGCGACCGTCGGCGCGCTCAAGGAACTGATCCCCGCGGGTCTCGTGGCGATACTCTCGACGCTGGTCGTGGGCTTCGTGGGCGGCGTGCAGGCGATCGGAGGGTACCTCACAGGCAACATCGTGAGCGGGCTGCTGCTGGCGCTGTTCATGAGCAACTCCGGCGGATTGTGGGACAACGCCAAGAAATACGTCGAATCCGGCCACTGCGGCGGCAAGGGCTCCGATACGCATAAGGCCGCGGTCGTGGGTGACACGGTGGGCGATCCGTTCAAGGATACCGCGGGCCCCTCGATCAATACGCAGGTGACGGTGGTTTCCCTCGTATCCTCGCTGATGGCGACGCTGTTCCTGCAGTTCCACCTGTTCGGCTAAGAACGGCTTCGATTTCCGGTTCATCGATCGACATCGGCCCTCCGGCGTTTTTGCCGGAGGGCTTAACCCATCAAAGAGCCCCGGCCGGCGGACGGGAACCGGTTTTTATGTAAAGAAAACCGCCGGAGAAACTGAAACAAGCGCCGAAGAACCGTGCGGGCGCGTTTGAAAGATTGAAAGCGAGGAGAAGGCGCCATGTGGAAATGCCCCGAATGCGGACGGGAGTTCAAGAACGCGAACCAGGACCATTACTGCGGCGAGCCGCCCAAAACGATCGACGCCTACATCGCCGCGCAGCCGGAGGATGTCCGGCCTTATCTTGCCTGGGTGCGGGATACGCTTCGCGCCGCGCTCCCGGACGCGCAGGAGCGCATTTCGTGGAGCATGCCGACTTACTGGCAAAAGCGGAACATCATCCACTTTGCGGCGTTCAAAAAGCACATCGGACTGTATCCCGGCGAAAAGGCGATGGAGCATTTCGGCGAAAAGCTCGCCGGATACAAGACGAGCAAAGGCGCGGCTCAGTTTCCATACGACAGGCCGCTGCCGCTGCCGCTCATCGCCGAGATCGCGAAATGGTGCTATGAGAGCGAAAACCACCATTGACGGCGCCGCCGAAGACGAAACGGAACCGAAAACGCCCCCACGGGGAGGGCGTTTTCGTTTTTCATCAGGACAACTCGTACGGGAAGCTCAGACCGCACTTCAATATAAGCCCTTGCCCATATCGGCTCATCCGAGCCGCGTGTCGAAGCTTGCGCTGACCGAGCCTTCGATTTCGGTCACCCACAGATCAAGGCTGTAGGAAACCTTGCAGGAAGCGTGCAAATCCCACGCGGTGTAAGGCGGCACGGCTTCGAGCTTGCCCCGCGCGTCGAGGTGGAAGTTGATGATGTTGTACGGTTTACCGCCGACCCGGATGCCGCCGTTGACGCCGCCCTTGAGGTAGAGTTCCAGCGTGATCCTGTCGTCGGCGAAATAGTAGGCCCCGTCCACGCCCGCGTAGAGGTAGGCATGCAGATAGACGATGGAGATGTTGACATCCTTTTTATAGCCAAACTCAAACTTCAGGCGGATCAGCGAGTCCCCGCCCTCGTCGATGCGGAAGCCCACGCCTATGCCCACGTGGTAGATTCCGATGTTGCCGGCGAGCGTTTCGGGATACCCGAGATACACGCCGAACAACCGCGGGCTGTACTCAAAGCCGAGGCTGCCGCCGACCGCCGCCACGGCCACGTCGATGCGATCGAGCGTCATGCTGAAGGAGAAGTAGCGCTCGGGATGGCTGTAGGCGATCGCGACCGAGCCGACCTTCGTATAGCCGTCCCCCCCAATCATGGCGCTCACGCCGAGGGGCAGGTACAAGGCGCCTTCCGCGTTCACGGCCGGGCCGCTGGCAAAGCCGAAATAGAAATCCCGTATTTCGCACAGCCGGAACACGTTCATCGTGCCCCTGATTCCCGCGGCGAACGCGGTCCCGTCCCCCTGATGCACCTGCAAAGCGTCGATGAACGGCTTGATCCCGCCGGGGTCGGCCGGGAACTGATACCTGCCCTGAGCGTCGAGGCCGACGGCCATGTTGTAGGCGACCATGCCTGTGAAATCGTCTATCTCGCCCGCGCCGAATTCGATCGGCGTGCCCGAGCCGTCCTGCACGAGCCCCACGGCGAAGTAGCAGCGGTTCCGGTTCAGGTCGAAGCCGAAGCGCGTTTCGGTTTTGACCGGCAGACTGCCCAACTGCTTGAGGAAGGAGAGCTGGAGCTGATCCGCGTCGAACTCCACGAGCCCTTCCCCGGGGGAGGCCGCCGAACGGAGCGCGGCGGAGCTGGAAGCGGACGGCGCGTTTGCCGACAGAAGCGCCGGGCCGGCGCCCGTATTCCCGGAGCGGGCCATGTTCTTGGCGGCCTCGCCGCTCGCGGTAAGCTTGGGCACCAGCACGCCGGAAACATCGATGCAATCGTCGAATGTGGCGTTGAGCACCGCGCGCGATTCCCCATATACGACGTACGGATCGAGCGCGGCATAGTTCAGGCCGTAGCCCACGAGCGGATAGCCGGGGCAGTCGACGACGAGGTCGTCCGTGGTATCCTGGGAAAGCGGTATGCTCTCGGCGAGCAGCGTCGCGCCCCGCAGCGCGAGATAGACCGAGCGGTAGTCCGGATTATCCATATACGCGAGGTCGAGCGCGCGCACCTCCATGGTGAAGCCCTGGAAGGATACGTTCACAGGCTTGTCGAGCGCCGCCGAGGCATATTGACGCCCGGGGTTGTTCTCCTCCAGGGTATCGAGTATGTCGCTTGGCACGAGCATGTCGGTGAAGGCGAGCGGGTCGCCCGTTTGCACCTCGGCCGTTTCCAGCGTCAGATCGCCGTTGATGTGCATACCCTCCGGCTTGACCCATCCCCCGCCGATGTTGAGATCGACGCCGTTTGCGAGCGCGTCCTCGACGGCGGCGGGCGCGACCGAGCACAGGAATTCCCCCTTCTTGCCGTCGGCATTATCCTCCTGGTTGGTATAGAGCTTGACTTTCACGCGGTTCCCGAGGAACAGGTCGACGGCGACTTCGGCGTTGATCTCGAGGTTCACCCGGTTGGCGTACAGGTCGAGCATGCAATCGTACACGAGCACGTCGGTAAAGCCGCCGAGCGCCTCGCCGAATTCGGCGGGCACACCGTTGGGATTATAGAGATAAGTCTGGTAGTTGAAACCGTTCAGGTCGTAGATGAGCTCGCCCTCGGCCAGCGCGAAGTCGATGGGCTTGCCCTGCGCGGACTTTACGAAATCCGGCGGCAGGGTCAGCGTGCCGCCCTCGGCCACGAGCCCGACCCAGAAGGCCTTCTCCGTTTCGTTGGGCGTCTGCGAATTTGCCTGTTTGGGGAAGGAGGCGTCCCGGTCGAGGTCGACGCGAACCGCGCTCGGGGCGACGACGACGGCCTGCGCGCGTTGCTTTTCAACGGTGAGGCTGCGCTCCGTTACGCGCGCGGGCGTCATAGCGCTCGATTCGATGAGGAAGCCCTCGCCGTCCCAGTCGTGGAGTTCGATGGGCACGGAGGAGCATTTGTCCTGAAGCGCGAAATCCTCCGGCAATATCAGCAGGCCGTTTTGCTGTACCGTGCCGCCGAACCTGAGGAGCCCCGCGTACAGCGCGTTTTTCGTCTGCGCGGAAACGGAGCCTCCCGCGGCGAGCGCGTCCATTTCGTTGGTCTCGGGGTGCGTCCCCGCGTAGACGCCCGGCACGCCCTCTCCGTAAACGTCGTGCTTCTCGAAGGGCAGCACGAGCTTGCCCACGAACTCGCCCGCGGGCTTGACTTCCCCATCCGCGAATATGATGCTGGCGGCTTCCACGCGCAGCGCCGCGCCGCCGGGCACAAGGAGCTGGAGGCATTGCTCATCCCATGCGTAGATGGTGCCGCTGATCCTGCCCGCGAGATCGAACGTCAAAGCCGAAGCCTCCTCGAACTCGAGGCCCTCGTTGTCGAGCGTTTCCAAGTGCGATTTCATCGAGATGCCGCTGTCCACGAGAGAGATGAACGCCTTGGCGCCGGTCTGCTTGCCGTTGAGTTTGATCCACAGTTCCCCGATGTCGTGTATGGTGAACTGCTCGTAACGGATGTCGGGCAGGCCGTCCTGTACGACGATGCTCCCGTTTTTCAAAAGCGCGTCCTTAAATTCGAGCGCGAACAGATCCCCCGTGAGGTTTTGGTTTTCGACCGTGCTTTTAACGTATCCGCTGACAACCGCCCTGCTCTTGAGCGGCGAAATCTCGAGGCTCACGAGCGTCACGCCGATGCTCCCGAGCGGGAACGGCTCCGCGAGGTACACCGCGCCCGCCGTGAGGACGATCTCGTTTCCCTTCTTCTCGAGGGCCGCCTGCATGATGCTCACGGGCACGGGCTCCTCGTAGCCAACGTCGAGCAGGGCGGAGCCCGTGGTGCCCGTCGCGCCGAGCTGCGCGGCGTACAGGTTCACGTCGCGAAGCGTAAAGCCCATGCACTTGATATGATCGAAATGCAGCTTGCCTTCGCTGGCCGTGCCCGAAGGCTTGGGCGACGCCGCGGGCGACGGCGTGGGCTTGCCCGAGGGGGCAAGCGTCACGGGCGGCGCGGTGTTGAGGTTGGGATTTACAGGCAGGTTCGGTACGATGGGGACGATGGGCATGGATAAGGAAATCACCTCGAGGGAAACTTCCTGCGTGTCGAAGCCGAAGGCGTTTGAAACCCGCACGACGAAGCTGTAGCTGCCGGTCGGAATTCCCGCGGCGACGCTCAGATTGCCCGCGCCGTCGACGCTCGCCCCGGCGGGGACGGGCGTGTACGCGTTGACGGGCTCGAGCGACCAGCTCAGCGGCTCGCTGCCCGAGGCGTAAAGCTGCACCGCGAAGGCGAGCTGCCTGGACATCGTGAAGCGGTATTCGTCCAGGCGCGCGGCGATCTCGGGCGGGGCGTCCGCTTCCTTCGCCCGCACCTCGAGCAGGAACGAGGCCGCGCTCTCGCCCGCGCCGTTCTTCGCCGTGAGCGTCACGCGGTACATGCCCGGGGTAAGGCCCGAAGGCGCGCGCACGGTGCGCGAAGCCGCGTCCACCGTGAATCCGGCCACCGGCTTGCCCGCCCGGTCCGTCGCCTGCACGGTAACTTCTATGGGCTCTGCGCCCGTCAGGCCGTATGCCGTGTGAAATTCTTCGCCCGTCAGGACGCTGAAGCCGTCCCCCACGGTAATCTGCGCAGGTGCGGCGACGGGCTCCGGGATAACCGTGTCGAGCCCGGGCGAAAAGGACAGCCGGACGAGCAGCGGCTGCGAAAACTCGGAAAGATAGCCGCCCGTGTCGAGCACCCTCACCTTATACCAGTTGAAGGCGGAAGGGTCGGCTTCCTCATCCGTCCATTGCGTTGTAAAGAGCAAAGGGCTCGCCTGGTAATACGTCCCGTCCTGTTGATCCGCGCGGTAGACGATGTAGCCCACCGTGGTCTCGCGGCACTGCTCCGGGGTCAGATTGGCCATGGCGGGGGCGTTCCAGGTAAGATGCGGCTTGCCGCCCTCGATTTTTCCCGCGAGGCCCTTTATGGGGTCGAACGGCCCGTTCCTTCGCGGGGTCGCCTCCACAGGCTCGGCGCGCGTGGAGCCCAGATTATCGTCGTTCCACGCCTGGACCGTGTAAAGGTACATGACGCCGTATTCCGCCGTGGTGTCGGTGAACGAGAGCGGCTTCAACAGCCCCGTGGCCGGGTCCACGGCCTCGGCCGCGCCGACGGCAGGCATTTCCCCGACCTTAACCCATTTGACCCGCTTCATCATCTCAACGCTCAGATCGCGGTATTCCGCGAGCGCGAGCGGGCCGAAGGCGTTCAGCACTTCGTTGTATGCCGAAAGCCCGCTTGCATCCCCGAGCTTGGTGAGATTGCCGAGGATATCCGCGTTGCTTAGCCGCGAGAGCGTTCGGAACCTGCCGAGCGGGTTGATTTCATCCGCCGATGCCGCCGCGCCGCCCAAGCTGAGCGCGTTCGTCAGCATGCCGGTGAGGAAGAGATCCTTCTTGGAAGGCGTTTCAAACAGCGCCGCGAACAGCTTGGAGTTTCTTTCCAGGAGGCTGCCGAGCAGCGCCTCCGAAACCACGGGAATGGCCGTGCGGTAGATTTCATAGCGCGCGCAGTGATCGACCGCCGAGAAGTTGATTTCGACGCCGTCCTTGGTCGAAAGGGGAAGCAAAAGGTTCGGCGTCTGCGGCGGCTTCGTCGAGGGGACGCGGAAGCGCTGCACCGCGCCGAGCGCCGCTTCGACGCCCCAGGGGCTGACCGAGGCGACCTTGTAGTAATAATAGTGCGCGAAGCTCTGCTCGACGCGCTCGGTGAACTGGGGCGCGGCGATCCGGTCGCCCACGAGCGTCCATTTGAGCGCGGCTTCGTCGATCTCCCCCTCGAACGAGGGCAGCTCGCTGCGATATACGCGGTAATAGGCGACTTGCGGGTCGTCCGGCGCGTCCCAGTCGACATAGACGTAGCCGCCCTCGGGGATATCCGCAAAGCGCGAGGCGATATCGAGCTCCACGCCCGGCGCTGCGCCCGGCGTCAGCGGGAAGTCCAGCTTTTCGGGCGCTTCCGGCTCCAGGCAGACGAGGAAGAGCGCGAGGCTCCCCGGAGTCCCGTCGAGCCCGTCCACGACGAGGCGGTTCTTGTTGAGCGCCGCGTCGTTGACGCGCCGCCACAGGCCCAGCCGCGCGAGTTCCGCGCGCGAGAGGCCCTGCAATTCGTCGAGAGGCGCAAGTACAAAATCCGCGCGGTAGACGGCGTAGCCGCCGAACCCGTCCCCGCCGTAAGCGGGCCACTTCAACCGGGCGGTGCCGTCGGGCAGCACGTCCTCGCCGCGCACGGCGAGGAACATGTGTATGTATTTTTCCTCGGGCAGGTTGTCGTACAGCTTATCGATGACCGGGGGCAATGCGCCGTCCGTCAAAAACGAGCCGATGCACACGCCGTACTCCTCGGCGCGCTCTATGGTGCCGGTGTCGACGCCCTTTGGGTAAACGCGCCCGGGTAAACCCTTTTGCGCGAGTTCCTCGAAGGAAACCAGGTCCTCGTGCAGGAGGCCGGGCGCCTCCCGCGAATAATCGGGAAGCGCGCGGCAATGCATGGCGACGCGGAGCGCCGCGGGGCTTTCCGGCTCCGCCGCCGTGGGTACGCCGACGGAGACGGATTGCGACCACGCGCTTTCGTTGTTCCACGAATCCCACGCCGAGATCCAGTATTTATAAGTGCAGCCCGCCTCGACGTCGGCGTCGAAATAAACGAAATCCGGGTATGCGGCGGCCCTCGAGAGCAGGAGCTGGCTGGCCTTGTTGTGCTTCTTTCGCACCGTGACGGCGGATGCGTCGGCGGACGCGGCCGCGGAATTGCCGGAGGTGTTGTTCTTCGGGTTGTCGTACGCGATGTTGGCGATGGGCTCGGGCTGCCCGAAGCCGTTGGCCCCGACCGCCTTGGCGCGGTAGACCGTGAAGCGGACCGTGTCGGCCGAATCCGTAAAGACCGGCAGCACGATGCCCCGCTTGCCCGGGTTGAGCGCGACGGAATCCCGAACGGCTTCCGACGCGTTCCCGGCGTCGTCGGAAAGCGCGGGGGCCTCTACGGAAGGCGCGTTGGGCGGGGTCACCTTCTCCGCCGTGACGCTGATCGGGTCCGAGTATTCGCTCACGCGGCCGAACACGTCTATGGCGCGCACGCGGTATTCCGCGCTTTTTCCGTTTTCGAGCGCATCCTCATAGAACACGGGCGATTCGAAGTAGACGCCGGTTTCGTCGAGCATATAGGAAACGGCGACGGGCGCCTCGTTGATTTGGGTGAAGCCGGACTCCCCCTCGCGCCTGCGCTCGATCAGATAGCCGCTGACGACGGCCCTTTCCTCCTGGCTCTGCGCCTGCTGCCAGCGAAGCGGCACACTGCCGTCGATGCCGTAGCCCATGAGCCCCTGCGGCTTGGTCAGGGCCATCCCCGTTCCGCGCGTGACGGAAACCGAGGATTTTGCGCCCTCGGGCGATTCGGCGAGGTAGACGATCTCAACGCCGTCCGCGAGGTTCAGTCCCGAAAGGTCGTCGCGGAAAAGGAAGCCCGCGGCTTCGGCGTACGCGTCGTCGACGAAGCCCAGCGTGACAAGCTGCTGCCGCGCCGCGAGTATCTCAAGCGCCAGATCGTATTTCGCCTGCCCGCCCGGCAGGGACTTCAATGCGTCGATGCCCGTTTCGGTTTGATCCTGTATGACGGAGAATGTTTCAAAGACCCACGCGCGGAGCGCCGCTGCGCAAAACGCGCCGTTCTCCTGCCTGCCCAGCACCTGAATCGGCGTGCCCAGCAGCAGGTCGGTTTCCGGGATTTTCTGGCCGACGCCCGCGGGTATGGTGCGGAGCGCCTTTTCCATCGCTTGAAAGTCAACTTCGCCGCCGACGCGCGGCCTGCGCGCGAGCGTGTCCGCGCGGTACGCGAGCGCGCGGAACTCGTCCTCTCCGCCCATCCCCAGCAGAGCGAGCTTCTCGGGCGTCAGCTCCGCCTGCGCGTAGAGCGAGCGGATCAATTCCGCGTCGTCCGCGCCGAGGCTTCCCGAAAGACCTTCCGCAGGCGAGGCGAGGTGCTCGGCGATCAGCACGCTCTCCCCGTTCACCACGCGGTATAGCTTATAGCCCTCCTCGGGCAGCCAGTCCCCCGAGGGAACCATATGGATGAGCGCTTCGTCGGGCGACTGCCACACGCCCTTCATGTTCACCGTGGGCGCGAGGGCCACAAGCTCGTCGTACGCGGGCGGCGCGAGGAGCTTTTCCGTCGCGGCCTTGAGGCGCGCGAGCGTGCCGGCCTGCCGTTCGAGCAGCCCCGGCAGCGAGAGCGGAACCGCTGCGGCGCCATGCCGCCTTGCGGCGAGCGGCGCCGCGGATGCTTCGGCCCCGTACTTCGCCGAGGATAACCCGAGCGTCCGTTCCGTTTCCCGCACTTCCTCGAGCCGCGCGGAAAGCTCCCGGTCGAGGCTCCTGAGGTTGTTGAGCGCGAGGCGCGAATCGACGATGTCCGTGAGCGTTTCGGCGCGCAGCAGCTCCCCGGCGATCGACGGGTTTCTAAGCAGCGCGTCGACCTCGGGCGCGCCGCCGTGCAAAAGCTCCGCGAGCGATTGGGGATCGGCGCTTTCGCCCGGGGCGAGGATATATGCGCGTTCGGGCAGATACGAAAAGGCTTCGGCCGAAAATACGCCGCAGGCCCAAAGCGCGCCCGCCGCGACGAGCGCCGGGACGGCGAGGGCGATCGCGAGCGAACGCGCGGTATGCGCGCGAAACTGCGACGAGACCCATTGCGCCGCGTTTTTCAAAAACTTCATACCCTTCTCCCCCATGTCCGGATTGCCGGAACTCAAAATAGCGCGGGATCTGGTCGGGTTTTGTTTGACTTATCCATTTGTCGATCTGCGGGATGCGGTTTGCGCCGGAACGGCGCGCGGGACGGAATCCATACGGTGCGACGGTCTTCGAATCCAAATAAACGCCTGCCGTTATAATATATTCATTTTACTCTCATCCGCCTGTTCTATCAAGCGCGGGTTTTTCCCGTTCCGCAGATCCCGCGCGGCTTTTTTACCGGAAGCCGGCGTGGTATAATGATCGCGGCGCGCGCCGTCCGGCCGCCGCGCAAAAGAATTCGGGAAAAACACCGGAGGACTTGAATGAACGGAAACCTGCGAATCGGAACCAAAGGGACCGCCCGCGCCGCGGTGGATGAAACAACCACGGCCGCAGCCATGGGCAGCGGCGACCTGCCCGTTTTCGCCACGCCCGCGCTGGTCGCGCTGATGGAGAAAGCCGCCGCAAACAGCGTCGCGCGGGATCTCGAGCCGGGCTATACGAGCGTGGGCTGCATGATCCGCGTCGAGCATGTGTCGGCGACGCCCGCGGGGAGCGCCGTGCGCTGCGAGAGCGAGCTCGTCGGCATAGAGGGCAGGAAGCTGCGCTTCGCCCTCGCGGCCTACGACGACGCGGGCCTGATCGGGCACGGGACGCACGAGCGCTTCGTCGTCGAACGCGAAAAATTCATGAAAAAGGCCGAAGCGAAGGCGGCGCGGTAACGCTAAGGATTCCAACGGGCGGGGGCTGTCAGTCGCCTCCCTTCGTTTCGCATGATATTTGGCAGGCATACCCGCGCCACGGTATTTTTATCCCGCGCGCGGCCTGAAAGAGCAAGGCTAAGCGACCTGTTGCATGAAGAAAAGGGAGGCGGCATGGAAGAGCACGCGGCAATCAACGAAGGCACATTGGATATGGAAACGCTCAAACAGGCGATACGGGAAGCCAACCGCTGCCTGAACTGCAAGCAGCCCCAATGCCGGGAGGGCTGTCCTATCCGCAACGACATACCCGAGTTCATCGCCGCGATGGCGCATGGAGATCTCGGGGAGGCGCGAAACGTCATCGCACGGAAAAGCAGCCTGCCCGCGGTGTGCGGCCGGGTCTGCGCGCACGAATTGCAATGCGAAGGGCATTGCATACTCGGCAAAAGCGGCGCCGGCATTAAAATCGGCATGATCGAACGCTGCGTCGCCGATTTCAGCTTCCAGATGGAGCTGCCCCTCGACAGGGTGCCGCAAAAGAACAAGGGAAAGGTCGCGGTCATCGGTTCCGGCCCGGCGGGGCTTACCGTGGCGGGCGATCTGGCCAAACAGGGGTTCGACGCGACCGTTTTCGAAGCGCTGCCGGAGGCGGGCGGCATTTTGCTTTACGGCATTCCCTCGTTCCGCCTCTCGAAAAAGGTCGTGCGCCGTGAAATACGCAACATCGAGGCGCTGGGCGTGCGCTTTGAAACCAACTGCACCGTGGGCAGGGACATCACGGTGGACGGCATGTTCGAAAAAGGCTTCGACGCGGTGTTCATAGGCTCCGGTACGGCGATCGCCAAGGAGCTGGACCTGCCGGGCAAAGAACTCGCGGGCGTGATCCAGTCGTCCTATATGCTGCGCACGAACTATCTGTTCCGAAGCGGGCAGCTGGCGCGCGGGGAGGTGCTCGTGCAGCCGGGCGACAGGATACTCATCATCGGCGCGGGCAACGTGGGCATGGACGCGGCGCGCACGGCCGTACAGCTGGGCGCGGCGAGCGTGAGGGTGATCGAGCGCGGACAGGAGCGGGAGATGAGCGCCCTGCGTTCCGAATACGCCTCCGCGAAAGGCCAGGGGGTCCTGTTCGACTGGGGCGTGACGCCGCTCGCATACGAGGGGGACGGCGTCCGTTTCACCGCCCTTCGGGTGCTGACATCCGAGGGTGAAACATCCATCGCGGCCGACAAGGTCTTCCTCGCGATCGGCTCGCGCCCGGCGAACCGGATCGTGTCGACCACCACAGGCATCGCCGTGGACGACGGCGGGTATGTCATCATCAAGGAACGCCCGTACGGCATGACCACGCGCAAAGGCGTCTTCGCGGGCGGGGACGTCGTCCACCGGCCCGCCTCCGTGGTGCTCGCGATGCGCGAGGCCAAGAAGGTCGCCGCGGGGATCGCCGAATATGTGAGCGCGGTCAAGCTCCTGGAGCTTTGATACGGACCGTAAAGCAAGGAGCACGGCCTGAAAAGCGCCGTGCTCTTTTTTATCTGCGCGGCGGCTTGCCCGTCCGCCGTCAATTGATGATGCCGAACGGAAAGCCTATTCCGAAACCGGCCGATCCGCAGGCAGCGTTACGGTGAATTCGGAGCCCCGGCCGACCGCGCTCTTCACCCCGATGCGCCCGCCGTGGGCCTTCACGATGGCCTCGGCGATGGTGAGGCCGATGCCGCTCCCGCCCGTTTCGCGGCAGCGCGAGGCGTCCGCGCGATAGAAGCGCTCGAAGATATACGGCAGGTCCTTTTCCGGTATCCCGGCGCCGGTGTCCCAAACCGTGAAGGCGGCCTCCCCGTGCGTCCCGAATACGGTTATGCCGATGCGCCCGCCCTCCGGCGTGAATTTGAGCGCGTTGGAGACGAGGTTGACGAGCACCTGGCCAAGCTTGTCGCGGTCCGCAAAAAGATAAACATCCCCGCCCTCGAGCTCGCAGGCGACGCCCTTTTGCCGCAGCGCGGCCTCGAAGCCCGTGACGACGCGCCGCGCGAGGGCGGCGAGGTCGAAGCGCTCGAAGTCGAGCGCGAGGTGTTCCGCGTCGTAGCGCGAGAGCGCGCCGAGCTCGTCCACGAGCTTGCTCAGGCGCAGTATTTCCTCCCTGCAGCTCCCGAGCCGCTCCGCGTCCGCCTCCCAGACTCCGTCGATCATGGCCTCGACGTGGCTTTGCAGCGTCGCAAGAGGCGTCCGGAGCTCGTGCGCGACGTCAGCGGTCAGGCGTTTCCTCAGGCGGGCCTGCTCCTCGAGGGATTCCGCAAGGCTGTTGATGGAGCCCGTGAGCGCGACGATCTCCTTCGTGCCCGAGTTTTGCGGTATGCGCCCCGCGTAATCCCCGGCGGCGATCCTGCCGGTCGCGCGGATGGTGTCCGCGATGGGGTGCGCGAGAAGCTTGGCGAGATACGCGCCCAGAAGAACGCAGGCTAAGAGCGAGATCCCCGCCGCGATGAGCAGCAAGCGGTTGAGCCCGCTCAGGAACTGCAGATCCGCGTCGCTGTAGAAATACGGCCCGTAGTAGCCGATGTAGACGGTCCCCGCGCTTTTTCCGCCGGCCTCGACGGGATGCCGCGTTTCCACATAGCCCCCCTCGAAGCCGGAACGGTAGGATTGCATGTTGCGCGCCATGTTTTCGAGCATGCGCATGCACATGCCGTTGTTGTGCTCCCGCGCGTCCCAGACGACGGCGCCCCCGGCGTCCTCCACGCGCAGGATCAGCCCTTCGCCGAGCAGATCCATGCCCGCATCCTCGAGGTCCATAGTATCCCACGCGTTCCCCGCGCGCGCGTAGATCTGGGCGATCTGCCTGACCACGCCCTCGAGCGTCCGCCCGAGGCGGTCCACGGCGTAGCTCTCGAACTGGTCCCCCAAAATGAAGTTGGCGAACACGCCCACGAGCGCGAAGGAGAACAGCGCGATCGCCAGGAACGCGAACGTAAGCTTGATTCTCAGGCTCATGGGCTTCATTTTCGTTCGCCCCCAAAGCGGTAGCCCACGCCGTGCACCGTGAGTATGTAGCGCGGCCGGTTCGCGTCCGGCTCGATCTTGCGGCGCAGGTTCTTCATGTGCGTGTCGATCACGCGGTCGTATCCGTCGAAATCGTCGGGCAGCGCGAGGCGGATCAGCGCATCCCGCGTGAACGTCCGCTCCGGATGGCTCGCAAGCAGCACGAGCAGGCTGTATTCGCTCGGCGTGAGCGCGACTTGCGCGCCGAGGCTCCGCACGATGCGGCTCCGGGTATCGATCGCAAGCTCGCCCGCGTTGAAGCTTAACTCGTCGGAAAGCGGCGCGCCGCCCTCGGCCCTTCGGAGCACCGCGTGCACGCGCGCGACCACCTGCCGCGGGCTGAAGGGTTTCGTCACATAATCGTCCGCGCCGATGCCGAGGCCGCGAAGGATGTCCTCCTCCCCGGTTTTCGCGGTGAGCATGATGACGCTCGCGCGCGAGCGGGCGCGTATCGCGCGGCAGACCTCCTCGCCCGGCATGCCCGGAAGCATGAGATCCAGCAGCACGAGCGCCGGGGAGAGCGCGTCGAAGAGCCGCAGAGCCTCGAGCCCGTCGTACGCCAGCGCGACCTTAAAGCCTTCCCTTTCGAGGTAGGACCCGAGCACCCGCGCGATTTTCTCCTCGTCGTCCACGACGAGTATGGTGTTGTTTTCCGCCATATCCCCCTCCGGTAACCGGGAAGCGCTCCTCCTCAGGGCGCGAGATCGTACGCCTTGATGAGCACGTCGAAATCCCCGCCCTTTTCGTCCTGCATGGTGACGAGGGTCCAGCCCGCGACGTTCGCCGCGTCCGCGCCGAGGCCGCGAAGCCTTGCCGCGTCGAGCACGAACACAATATCCTTGTCGTTTTTCGCCTCATCCTTAGCCCACTCGAACTTGCCGTGGGAGAGCGCGACGCCGAAATGGTCGAGCGCCCCGTGGTAGGTCAGCAGGCCGGGGTCGTATGCGGGCGCCTCGAACAGCGCGTCCGCGAAATCGGCTCGCGCGCCCGTTCCGACGCCGTAATCGGCGCAAACGAAGAACAGCGCGCCGTCCGCGCGGTATCCTTCCGGGAGCTTGGATTCGTCCAGCCCCGCGTCGAGGAACGGCTGGAGCGGCGTTTGTATGAGGATATCCTCATCGCCGGACGCGCCGAAGTCGCGGCTGACGAGAAGATATGTTTCTCCGTCCGCGCTCAGGCGCATGTAGGGGTCGGTCTCATCCCGCACAAGCAGCGCGGGGTGCGCGGCCAGCAGCTCGCCGAGCGACGCGCGGCCGTAGGAGGCCACGACGTCCAGCGCGGCGCAGCCCGCGAGAAGCGCCGCGGCCAAAAGGGAAAGAAACAATATCGAAAGCCTTTTCATCGTATGAAAACCTCCAATCAGTCTTTGAGGCGGAAACGCCTCAGGCGAAGGGCGTTGGTCACGACGGAAACGGAACTGAGCGCCATCGCCGCGCCCGCGAACACGGGCGTGAGCAGCGGGCCGCCGAAGGCGTAGAACAGCCCCGCCGCGAACGGTATGCCCACGACGTTGTAGAGGAACGCCCAAAATAGATTCTGGCGGATGTTGCGTATGGTCGCGCGGCTCAAAGCGACGGCCATATACACGGCCGCGAGATCCCCGCGCATGAGCACGACGTCCGCCGATTCCACGGCGACATCCGTGCCCGTGCCTATGGCCATGCCGACGTCCGCCTGCACGAGCGCGGGCGCGTCGTTGATGCCGTCGCCTACCATGGCGACGCGGCGGCCGCGCTTTTGCAGCCTCTCGATCTCAGCGGCTTTTCCGTCCGGCAGCACTTCGCAGAGCACGTTCGAAATGCCCACGCTGTCCGCGACGGCCTTGGCGGTCGCCGCATTGTCCCCCGTGAGCATGTAGACCTCGAGCCCCATTTCGCGTAATTTCTGCACGGCGTGTTTGCTCGTGGGCTTCACCGCGTCCGCGGCGGCCAGAAGCGCCGCGAGCGCGCCGTCCACGGCGACGTACATCAGCGTCTTGCCCGCGCCGGAAAGCGTTTTTGCGTCTTCGCCGGAGGCGGAAACGTCTATGCCGTTCTCCTCCATGAGCTTGAAATTACCCGCGAGCACGCGCCTGCCGCCGACCTTCGCGTCGATGCCGCGCCCCGCCGCGGCGCGGAAGCTTTCCGGCTGCACGAGGGGAAGGCTGCGCCCGTTTGCGGCCTCGACGACGGCGCGGGCGATGGGATGCTCCGAGCCGCGCTCGGCGCTGGCACACAGAGCGAGCGTCTGCGCTTCGTCCGCGCCGCGATAGACACGCACGTCCGTCAGTTCCGGCTTGCCCTGCGTGATGGTGCCGGTCTTGTCGAGCACGACGGCATCCACGCGGTGCGTCGTCTCGAGCGCCTCGCCGCCCTTGATGAGCACGCCGAGCTCAGCGCCCTTGCCCGTGCCGACCATGATGGCGGTGGGCGTGGCAAGCCCCAGCGCGCATGGGCAGGCGATGACGAGCACCGTCACGAAGATGTTGAGCACGAAGTCGAAATCCCTGCCCGCGACGGCCCATGCGGCGGCGGAAAGGAACGCCACGCCGAGCACGGCGGGCACGAAATAGCCGGAGATCACGTCCGCAAGCTTGGCGATGGGGGCCTTTTTCCCCTGCGCCTCCTCCACGAGGCGGATGATCTTGGAGAGCGCGGTGTCCTCGCCGATCTCCGTGACCATAACGCGCAGCAGGCCCTCGCCGTTGATGCTGCCGCCCGTGACGGCGGAGCCGGGCTGCTTCTCGACGGGCAGGCTTTCGCCGGTGAGCATGGATTCGTCCACGCTCGAGGCGCCCTCCGCGACGACGCCGTCCACGGGGATGGATGAGCCGGGGCGCACGAGCGCGACGTCGCCCACGGCGACCTCGTCGAGCGCGACCTCGAGCTCAACGCCGTCCTTGATGATGGTTGCGGTCTTGGGCCGCAGGTTCATGAGCTTTTTGATCGCCTCGGAAGTCTTATTCTTGCTGCCGGCCTCGAGGTATTTGCCGAGCATCACGAGCGTCACAACCACGGCGGCGGATTCGAAATACAGGTGCTGCGCGAAGCCGAAGTCGCCGAGCGCGATGCGCGCCGTCGCGTAGACGCCGTAGAGGAACGCGCTGCCCGTGCCTATGGCCACGAGCGTATCCATGTTCGGCGCGCCCTTTAAGAGCGTCCGGAAGCCCACGCGGAAGAACCTGCCGCCCGCGACCAGCACGGGCGCGGTCAACAGGAGCTGCAGCAGCGCGAACGCGAGCGGATAGCGGTGCGGATCGATGAAGCCGGGCAGCGGCAGGCCGAGCACCGGGAACATGTGCGCCATGGCGATGTAGAGTATGGGCGCCGCGAAAACGACGGCGGCGACAAGTTTGCCGCGCATCGCGCGAAGCGCCGCCTCGCGCTTCTCGCGCTCAGCGTCCCGCGCGTCCTCGCCCTTCAGTTCGAGCGGCGTGTAGCCCGCCTTCACGACGGCCTCGCGGATCTCGGATAGCTTGACCTTCGCCGGATCGTAGGCGAACGAGGCGCGGTTGGTCGCGAGGTTGACGGAAACATCCTTCACGCCCTCGAGCTTTTTGAGCGCGCGTTCGACCGCGCTCTGGCAGGAGGCGCAGGTCATGCCCTCGATGCCGAGCTCCGCGCGTTTGCCCTCCATAGGAGCGACGAGGCCGTAGCCCGCGTCCTCCACGGCCCTTTGCAGCGCGTCGAAGCCGACGAGCCTTTCGTCGAAGCGCACGGCGAGCTTCTCCGCGGCGAGGTTGACTTCCGCCGACTCGACGCCCGGCACGGCGGCGGCCGCCCGCTGCACGTGCGCGGCGCAGGCGGAGCAGGTCATGCCCGTGACGGAATAGCTGGTTTCTTTCATATCGTTCTCCTTACTGCGCGAATCCCGCGCGATACGGTGGCGCTATGCGCGCGCGTAAAAACGGATCATGGGTTCGAAACGGAATCCAGGCTGTCCACAACGAGTATTTTACCCTGAACCATACCCATCCAACAAGTATAGGATACGAGCCCTTCCTGATCCGGCGTAAACGAAATGAGGTTTTCGCCCTCTTCGAGCGCCTGCTCGAGGCCGTAGGACGGCAGCGCGACCGAGGCGTTGCAGCCGGTGATCGAGCCCTTTTTCGCGGTTATGGTGAACTCGACGGGCACGCCCTTCTCGACGATGATGAACGGGTAGCGCGCGCGGTCCAGCTCGGCTTCCACGGTCTGCACGCCGTCCCCGACGAGCGCGGGGATATAACCCTTCCCGAGCGCCTTTTTTATGAGCGCGGCGGTTTCATCCCCGGTCGGTGCGCCCGGCACGGGCGTTGCGACGGGCGGCGTATTCGCCTCGGGCGCGCCCTTCGCGCCGATCAGCGCCGTTGCGTTGAAGGCCATGATCAGCGCGAAGCAAAGCACCAGTACCGCGCCCACGCGCGCGACGGCGCGGGTGAATTTGCCTTTGAGCAGGGAAAACGCCACGCCCGCGCCCAGCATGAGCGGAACTGTGCCGAGCGAAAAGAGCAGCATGGAGAGCGCGCCGGTGAGCGCGGAGCCGGTCGCGAGCGCGTAGAGCTGCATCGCCTGCAGGGGGCCGCAGGGCATCAGCCCGTTGAGAAGGCCCACGGCGAAAGGCCCCTTGCCCGCCTTCGCGCCGCCGGTTTTTTTTAAGAGAAACGCGGGCAGGCGCGGCACGAGCCACCACGGCAGCCAGCCGAGCATGGAAAGCCCCATGAGCAGCATGAACAGCGAGGCGGCGGCGAGTATGCCGGCCTTGAGCGTTTGGCTTATGAACAGCGCCGAGCCGAGGCCGCCCACGATCGCGCCGACGGCGGTATAGGAAACGACGCGGCCGAGGTTATACAGAAGCGGCCGCGCGAGGCCGTCCGCCCCGTCCCGCGCCGCGCCGACGCTCTGGGAGAGGTTGATGCCCCCGCACATGGCCACGCAGTGCACGCTCGTGAGAAGCCCCGTGACGAACAGCGCCCCAAGCGAAACCGCGCTGTCGATCTTGGGGATAAAGCCGATGAAGTCGAAGCCCACGGTATAGCGCAACAGGAAATACAGCGCGGCCACGATCAATATCACGGGCGCGACCTTGAAAAAAGGCTGGCGCTCGCGCCCCGCGCCGCGCACGGCGTAACCCTCCTTCTCGATGGCGGCGCGGATGGCGGCTTCGTCGGTTTTATCCTCGTCGAACATGACCTCGGCGCGCTTTTTTGAGAACGACGCCTTCGCGCCGCAAACGCCCTCGACGCGTTTGGCCGCGCTTTCCACGCGCTTTTGGCAATGCGCGCAGGTCATGCCCGAAATATGAAAAATCGTTTGTTTGACCATAACCGTTCCTCCCGATCGCAGCGGCAAATTACGCGCATCGCGCGTTGGGCCGCATAACCAAGCATACAGGCATGATGTGAAGATTTGATGGAGATGCGCGCGGCGCAGGGCGCTCGCCTCTTGACAGAAGCGTCCATGAACGATAATGTATATGAGGAATGCGGCAAAAGCGCGGCGGCGGAGCCGATCACGAAGCGTGCGTCCCGCGAAGAAGGCGCACAGAAAAGCCTCGTTATCGTTCCGACCAAACGCGGCCGCACGATCGGCCGAACGAATTTTAGCGGCGGTGGCGACATGAAAAACAACATGGTGACGCTCAAGGACATTGCCGAGCGCACGGGGCTGAGCATCAACACGATCTCCCGCGCGCTGCGCAACAAGGACGACATTTCCGAGGTTACAAAGAAGCGCGTCAGGGCGGTCGCGCGCGAAATGGGCTACATGCACAACGCGCTCGCCTCATCCCTTCGGCAGGGGCAGACGGACACCATCGCCGTCATCGTGGGCGACATCTCAAACCCGTTCTTCTCCTGGCATGTGGGCGAAATCGAACGCTACGCGCGCGGATGCGGCTACATCACATACATGATCAACACGGAGGAGGATGAAGCTCTCGAGCTTCGCGCCATCCGGAATTCGCTGCAGCGCAAGGTGGACGGCATCATCATCGCGCCCTCGCAGCACTCGATAGGAAACCTATTGTACCTTCAGGAGAACAACGTGCCCTTCGTGCTGCTCAGCCGCCGGTTCAGGGATGTTTCCATGCCGTATGTGATACAGGACGACCGCCGCGGAGGTTACCTCGCCACAAAGCACCTGATCGAAAACGGCCACAGGGAAATACTCGCCGTGCACGGGCCGCTCTACATTTCCAGCGCGCAGGAGAGGCTGCAGGGCTACGAGGACGCGCTGGCCGAATACGGCATACGCCGGAATCCGGATCTCATCCGCGGCGTTTCGGCCATACCCGGCAACTGCAAGAACGTGGCCAACGCCATCGCGGGCGGCGAGATCCCCTGCACGGGCGCCGTGGTGTTCAACGACGTGATCGCGCTCGAGATCTGGTATCTTTTAAAGAAGCTCGGCGTACGCGTGCCGGAGGATTGCTCCATCGTCGGCTTCGACAACATCTACGCGCGCTTCAGCACGCCCTATCAGCTCACCTCCGTGGGCATCACGGCCAACCTCGCCAGCAGCACGGTGGACATGCTCGTCCGGCTCATACGGCGGCGCAAGGGCGAGAGCGCCGACATCGAAACGGAGAAGGTGCTCGACGTCAAGCTCGTGCAGGGCGAGAGCAGCGGCCGTTTGCCGGGCGGCTCATGACGAAAAAGCTTTGCCGGGGCCGGGCAATGCGTCGGGCGCAGCGATTCGCGGCAAAAAGCGGGGTATGCGCCCCGCTTTTATGTTCCGGATAAACAGAGGGCCTCAGGCCTTTGTCAGCCACCCGGCCAGGTTGCGCCAGACGGTGCCGTACTGCTCCCATTGAACGAACTCGGGCGAGCACCAATGAGGCGCGCAGTCCGAGGTGAACACGGCCGTGCGGCCCCGGCCGACCTCGCGCACGGCGATGAACGGATCGCCCCCGATGGTCGCGATCAGCTCCGCGTCCTCGCGAAGCTCGGCCCGGTTGTAGCCCAAAAGATACGGCCACGCGCCCCCGACGCCCGCGAGCACGGGATGGCCGGCGTCGACGGTGACCGGGATGCCGCCCTGCGGCATCTCCACGCGGTCGTCGTAGCGGGAAAGGCGCACGGGCAGCACGCGCTCCACAGCGGTGCCCGCGTAGAAGCCCTTGGCCTGGAAGCCGGTGAAGGTCAGATACCCGCCTACCATAGCGAACGCGCCGCCGCCGTTTACGTATTCCTCGACGAGATCGAGCCGGTTCGGCCTGCGCTCGCCGCGAAGGAACACCGCGGCGGGAAGCAGGAAGGTGTTCGCCCCGATGTCCGAAAAGATCACGCAGTCGTATGCCGACAGCTCCCCGAGCGTATAAGGGAATTCTTCCGCCGCGACGTGCGCGGGCATGTGCGTCACCCCGTAGCCGCCCGCCTCGAGCGCTTCTTTCAAAAAGCGAACGCCGCCGTCCATGGTGCAGGCCGAAAAGCAGTCGAAGCCCTTCACGTGCGTGGACGAGGTCATCCAGGTTTCGCCGCAGATCAATATTTTTTTCATGGTTTCGCTCTCCTCAATCCCCGTCGGCCTTTGTGCCGAGGTAGCTTTCGACGATGTCGTCCTTCTCAAGAAGCTCCGCGCTCCCGCCCTCCATCACGACCTCGCCCGTGGCGAGCACATACGCCCTGTGCGAAATCTCGAGCGCAGCGTAGGCGTTCTGCTCGACCATCACGATGGGAAGATTCTTCGCGCGGTTGATCTCGATGAGCTTCTCGAACAGCTCGTCGATCACGATGGGCGCGAGGCCCAGCGTGGGCTCGTCGAGCAGCAGCAGCCTGGGGTTGGCGATCAGCGCGCGGCTGACCGCGAGCATCTGCTGCTCCCCGCCCGAGAGGCTGCCGCCCATCTGCTTGACGCGCTCCTTCAAGCGCGGGAAAAGCGTAAAGATCTCCTCCATATCCTCGGCGATCCTGGCCTTGTCCTTGCGGGCGTAGGCGCCGATCCACAGGTTCTCGAGCACGCTCAGCCCCGGAAAGATGCGCCTGCCTTCGGGCACGAGCGAAATGCCCTTCGTGACGACGAGGTGGGAATCCCTGGGGAGCTGCGCGCCGTCGAACACGATCGCGCCCTTGTATTTCTGGTCGCCCGCGATGGAGCGCATCAGCGTGCTCTTGCCCGCGCCGTTGGCGCCGATGACGGCCACAATCTCGCCCTTTTCCACACGCATGTCCACCGAGCGCAGCGCGTGTATGCCTCCGTAATAGACGTTCAGGTCCCTGATATCCAGATACGCCATCAGTTCCGCCTCCTCTTCTCGCCAAGGTACGCCTTGATGACCTCGGCGTCGCTCTGTATCTGCGAGGGCTTCCCCTCCCGCAGCAGGCTCCCGAGGTTGAGCACGTAGATGTTGTCGCAAAGCCGCATCACCACCTCCATGTGGTGCTCGATGAGGACGACGGTGAGATCGAGCTTTTCGCGAAGCTCCCGGATGAGCCCGGTCAGCTCGCGGCATTCCTCGTTGTTCATGCCGGCCGCGGGCTCGTCGAGCAGCAGCAGCTTCGGGCGCGTGGCGATGGCGCGCGCGATCTCAAGGCGCCTCTGCTGGCCGTAGGGCATTTCGCTCGCGAGGCTGTTGGCGTAACTTCCTATGCCGAGCATTTTGAGGTAGCCCAGGGCCTGCTCCCGCGCCTCCCTGTCCTTGCGCTTGACCGATGGCAGCCCCAGCATCGCCGCGAACACCGAGTAGGGCGGCACGCGCTGTATGCTGATGATGACGTTCTCGAGCGCCGTCATGCGGCTGCACACGCGTATGTTCTGGAACGTGCGGCTGATGCCGATGCGGGCGATCTCATCCGGCCCGAGGCCGAGTATGGACGCGCCGTTGTAGATCACCTGCCCGGAGCTCGGCTCGACGGCGGCGGTGATCATGTTGAACAGCGTGGTCTTCCCCGCGCCGTTCGGGCCGATGATGCCCGTGATGCTGCCCTCCGGCACGCTCATGCTCACGCTGTTGACCGCCGTGAGGCCGCCGAAGCGCACCGTCAGTTTCCTGGTTTCGAGTATGATCTTTTTTTCTTCCATCACGCCTTACCCCCGTCGTTCCCGGGAAGCTTGTTCTTTTTGAGCAGCGCCCTGGCCTTGGCGAGGGCCGGCTTCACCCAGCGGAAGTTGAGTTCCTTATAGCCCAGGAGCCCTTCCGGCTTCACGAGCATGATGACGACGATCAGTACGCCGTAGATGACCAGGCGCCACGTGCTGATCACGCGAAGCAGCTCGGGCAGTATCGCCAGCACGAACGAGGAGAGCACGGGCCCCGTGATCGAGTTGATGCCGCCGAACACGACCGCGATCAGATGGTTCGAGGACTGGTTCTGCGTGAACATCGTGGGCACCACAATGGTCGTATAGAACGCGAACAGACCGCCGCCTATGGCCGTGGTGAAGGCGTTGATCAAAAGCGAGAGCAGCTTCGTCCGGGAAACGTTGATGCCCATGGTCTGCGCCGCGACCTCCTGCTCGCGCACGGCGCGGCAGTTGCGGCCGTACGCGGAGTGGACGAAGTTCCACAGCAGGAACGTGATGACGGCGCCGACGATCAGCACCACGTACCAGTTCGTGAGCTTGGGGACGTTCTTGATGCCCATCGCGCCGTCGAAATCGCCGATTTCGATGTTGCAGATGAGCACCTTGATCGCGCTCGCAAAGCCCAGCAGGGCCACTGCGAAGTGGTCGCCCTTGAGCTTGCGCCTGACCGTCGGCCAGCCGATGAGCAGCCCGAGCAGCATGGAGATCACGCCCGAGATCAGAAGCGAGGGGATGAACGGCACGCCGAACTCCACGTTGAGCGCGGCCGAGCAGTACGCGCCCACCATCATGAAGCCCACGTTGCCCATCGAAAACAGGCCCGTGTAGCTCGTGAGCAGCGTCAACCCCAGTATGAGTATGACGTTGATTCCGCCAATCGTTAACACGCTCAGATAATATTGCATTGCAATTCCTCCTTGTTGCTGTCGCGAGCGCAACCCGTCACAGCTTGTCGGTGTGGCTCCGACCGAGCAGGCCGTGAGGCAGGAACATCATCGCGATGATGAGCACGCCGTAGGAGATCAGGTCGCGATACACAGAGGAAACAAAGCCGGAGGTCAGCGTTTCCAGCACGCCGAGTATCAATCCGCCGACCACCGCGCCCGGCAGGCTTCCAAGGCCGCCCACGACGCTCGCGATGAACGCCTTGAGCGCGGGCGTCGAGCCGAGCGTCGGGATGACGGCGTATTTCATGCCGCAGAGTATCCCCGCGAAACCCGCCGTGATGCCCGAAATGAAGAAGATGATGAAGGACACCCTGTTGACGTTGACGCCCATCAGGCCGGCGATGGAAACATCGTACGCGCTCCCGCGGATGCCCAGGCCGGATTTGGTGCGGTATATGAACACATAGAGCGCGGCGAGTATGATGAAGGCGAGGATCAGCGCGAAAACGTCCAGCTTGGTCAGGAACACGCTGCCCAGCGCCACCGAGCCTTCGAGGTTGAGTTCGCTCACGTCGATTTTGCGCGCGTTCGCCCCCAGGAGGATGGTCGCGGTGTTGGCGACGGCGAGGTCTATGCCCATGCCCGTGATCATCAAAAACAGCCTGTCCGTGCCCATCTTTCGAAGCGGCCTGTAGGCGACGAGCTCTGTGAGCAGGGATACGACGATACTCGCCGCGATTGAGAGCGCAATCGCCATGGCGAGCGAAACGTTCAGTATCTGCATGGAATAGTAGCAGACGAAGCCGCTGACCATCATGACGCAGCCAAACGAGAAGTTCGAAAAGTCGAACACGCTGTAGATCAGCGCGTATCCGACCGCGATGAGCGCGTAGATGCCGCCGATGGAAAGACCTGTGATCAACTGCTGCAGTATAAAGCTCATGGGCAACCTCCAAGTTCAGCATTTACCGGGAGGCGCGCCGGTCCGGCCGCAAACGCGGCCGGACCGCGCGCCGTGCGATCCGGCGCGGGATTAAGACTTGGGATCGTACTTCTCGATGGTCTTGAAGCCGTCCGCGGTTACCTCGAGTATGTAGATGGACTTATCGACCGGGTTGTGGGTCGCCGCGTCGATGGTGAGCGCGCCCGTGAACACGGGGATGTCCTGCGCGCCGCCGAGCGCCTTCGAGATGGCTTCGCCCGTGGCCTCGCCGCTCTTTTCAATGGCCCACTGGATGCACATCAGAGCGTCCACGGCGTAGTACGCGAAGTAGTTCGGGTTCGTGCCGTGCTTGGCGGAGAACGCCTCGCGGTACGCGGTGTACTCGGGGGCGGTTTCATCCATCATGGAGCACATGACGGAGCCGTCGAGCACGTCGCCCGCGAAGGGGATCAGGTCGTCGGCATACCAGCCGTCCACGCCGAGTATCTGGAGGCCGATGCCCAGTTCCCTGCACTGCTGGCCGATGTAGCCCGCGATCTTATAGGTGCCCGTGGCGATGAGGATCGCCTCGGCGTCGGAGTTCTTGATGTTGGTCAGCGCGGCGCGGAATTCGGTATCCGTATCCACGAAGCCTTCGACCGAGGTGATCGTGCCGCCGAGCGCCTCGTACTTCTCGATGAAGAACTCCTGTATGCCCTGCGTATACAGGTTCGCGATGTCGCCGAGCACTGCGACCTTGGTGATGCCCAGCTTGTTGTAGGTATACATGGCCAGCGCTTCGCCCTGGTACGCGTCGATGAAGCACATGCGGAACATGTAGTCGTTGAGCTTGCCGTCCTCGCTGACCGTGACGGTCTCGTTGGAGGCGGTGGTCACGAGCATGGGCACCTTGGCGTCCTGCATGATGTCCACGGCGGCGATGGCTTGGTCGCTCGACTCGGGGCCGATGATGGCGACGACGCCGTCCTGCTCGACGAGGCGGTTGGCCGCGTTGATGGTTTCGGGCGTGGGATCGAGGCCGATGTCGTAGCTGACAAGCTCGACCTTCCTGCCGAGTATGCCGCCCGCCTCGTTGATTTCCGCGACCTTATCCTCAAGGGCGAGCACCGCGGTCTGTCCGAGGTAGGCGTCGGCGCCGGAAATGCAGCCGACGAAGCCGATTTTGATGGGCGCGTCCTTGGAGTTCCCGCCGCAGCCGGCGCACGCGAGCGCGATCAGGCCGACCAGCGCGAGAGCCGCGATCTTCTTCAGGTTCTTCATGGTGTTTCCTCCTTATTTTATGTTTCGGGACGCAGGTCTCGGGACGCCGCGCCCAAAGGTGGTAAGGATTACCCGGCTCACTCTTTGACGGGATAGACGGGGATGGTATCCCTCTGGAGGAACGCGGTCATGCAGTGGATCGCGCCGCCCGCGCGGCGGATTTCGTCCACCTTGACCTCGATGACCTCCACGCCCGCCTCCTCGAGCAGCGCCTTGGTTTTGGGGAAGCCCGCGCACATGGCGATCTTGCCGGGTTCGAGCGCCACGAAGTTGGCCGCGAGCGCCTGCTCCTCCCAGGTGGGGATCTCCACGATGCGGAAGCCGCGCTTCTTGAATTCGTCGTACACGTTGTTGGGCGTGATGCTCGGGAAGAGCAGCACGACGTCGATGTCCGCGACGCCGATGAAGCCGTCGAGATGCACGCCGTTCCTGGGGATCTCGACCCAGATGAAGTTCTTCACGCCCTGGTTGCGCAGTTCGTCCACGACCTGTTTGCAGCCCTCGTCGTTGCTGCGCGTGCCGTGGCCGATGATGACGGTTTCCCTGTCGATCCAGATCAGGCAAGCGCCCTCGAAAGTGCCGTTGGCGTTGATGGTCTTGGCGACGGGCACGCCGATCTTGCCGAGGGTCTTCGACGCGGCGGCGACCTCCGGCGCGCGCACCGTGATGCCCATGCGGCTGATGATGGCGCCGTTCGGGCTGCCGTTGACCAGGTCGCGGCAGAAGACGACGTTGGGGCAGTCGAGGCGGACGTCCTCGTCGTCTATGAGATAGACCTTGACGCCGTTGTCCTCATACATCTTTTTGATGGCGTCGAATTCCGCGCGCATGGCCTCGGGGTTGAGCGTGTCGTGCATGCTGACCAACGCGGGCGGAAGCGTGATGTTGTCGATCTCCCTGCCGGGCCTTCTCATGAGCACGGCGCGAAGCTTGCCGATCTCGCTGTCCACGGACCACTGGCCGCCCCACACTTCGGGCATGACCTCCACGAAGTTGGAATGCACTTCCAGCTCGTCCAGCAGGGCGAGATAGGATCTGTCAAGCTGTTCCTTTGTTTTCTTTTCCATGGCGTTCTCCTTACGTTGAATTTGGTTGGTGTATCGCAAACCCGCATCTCATAACGGGATTTGACCCGGGAACTACCGCGCTCGCGCGCGGCGCCTGCGCCGGTGGGATGATATAAAATGAGATCCTTTACATTAACGTTAATATTCAATAATACGCGAGAGCAACCGCAGTATATGCCGTCCGTCATGATGTTGTCGTGTGGGAAAGGGCCGTTTTTACGATGTACATCATATCTTTTCCATGCTATAATGTCAACGAAATTCATGCCCGCTCGCCCGGGGTGCGTCCGCATTTTCCATTTTTTCCAAAATAACGTACGGCGTTGTCCCAACAATAATTAACGTTAAAGGAGTTGTGTAACCATGCGCAGAACCACCATCGTCAAAGCCGAGCCGTTTTCCCTGGCGGTTGAAGCGTCCTCATTCCCAACGTTTACCCTTGGCGAATTCGACGCGCGCGTACGCGCGCTCAGGAACCGCATGCGTGCCGACGGGATCGATCACGCCGTCGTCTACGCCGACAGGGAGCACTTCGTCAACATGTTCTTCCTGACCGGCTACGATCCCCGCTTCGAGGAAGCGCTGCTGATCGTGAACGCGGACGAAAACCGGAACCCCACGCTCGTGGTGGGCAACGAGGGCTACGACTACTCCTTCGTCAGCCCGCTCGCGCTCAACCGCGCGCTCTACCAGAACTTCAGCCTTCAGGGTCAGCCCAGGCACAGGCTCGTGCCTCTCGGAACCATACTGCGGGAGACGGGCGTCGAAGCGGGCGCGAAGGTGGGCGTCATAGGCTTCAAGTACTTCGAGCCCGGCCACATCAAGGATTGCGCGCACATGATCGACATCCCCGCCTACATACTGCGCCACGTCGAGGAACTGACGGGCCTTCCCGCCGTGAACTACACCGCGGTCATGACCGAGGGCGTCGCGGGCCTTCGCATGACGCTCGACGCCAAGCAGATCGCCGTGTTCGAGTACGCCGCCAACCAGTCCTCCAACCGGCTCATCCGCATGCTGCGCTCACTTAGGTCCGGCATCACCGAAATCGGCATTTCCGCCGCCGCGGGCGCGGACGGCCTGCCGCTCTCCGTGCACCCCAACATCAACGTGGGCGGGGAGCATCTCTCCATAGGCCTGCGAAGCCCGGACTACACGGTCTTCGAGCGGGGCATGCCCGTCACGCTCAGCGTGGCGCTGCGCGGCAGCCTCGTGTGCAGGAGCGGCCTTGGCGCTTTGGACGAGAGCGATTATCGCAGCGGCTACGAGGGCGCGCTCGAGAGCTTCATAACGCCGTTCTTCGAGACCGTAGCCGCGTGGATCGAGAGCATCCGCATCGGCGCGTGCGCGGGAGACATCTTTGCCGATATCCGCGCGCGCCTCGCCGGGGCAAACATCGCCTCGGCGCTCAATCCCGGCCACAGCATCGCGGAAGACGAGTGGACCAACTCCGTGTTCTTCGAGAATTCGCCCCACCGCCTCGCATCCGGCATGTACATACAGAGCGACATCATCGGCAGCCGCGGGCAGGGCGCGCCGCTGACCGGCATTTTCGAGGACGGCTACGTGCTCGCGGACGGGAAGCTTCGCGCGGCGCTCGCGCAGGGCTATCCCGAAACGTGGGAGCGCATCCAGCGCCGCCGCGCGTTCATGACCGGGGTCGTCGGCATGAAGCTCAGCCCGGACGTGCTGCCCATGTCCAACACCTGCGGCGTATACCATCCCTTCATGATGGACGGCAGCCGCATCTTCGCCTTGCGCGAGGAATAATCAAAAAACGGCGGAGCCGGTTTCGGGGATAAGGGAAACGTTCTTTGGGGCGACCGGCGATGGCCGGCCGTCCTTTTTTCAAGGTGCGGGGGTGTCAGCGGGAGCGGTGAAACAGATCCTCGATCTGCCCGCGATACGGCATGGCGGGCGCGGTGCCGGATTTCGTGACGCAGAGCGCCCCGGCCGCGTTGCCGTATCGCGCGGCCTCGAACAAGTCCATGCCCGCGGCGAGCGCCGCCGCGAACGCGCCGTTGAACGCGTCCCCCGCGCCCGTGGTATCGACGGCCTCGACCGCGATCGGCTCGATCCATCGGCTTATCCTGCCGTCCGTCGCGTAAGCGCCGTTCTTGCCGAGCGTGATCAGCGCGGCCTTAACGCCCATGGCTAGGAGCATACGCGCGGCGGCGGGCGCGTCCTGTTTTGTCCTCATGGGAAGCCCTGTGATGAGCTCGGCCTCGGTTTCGTTGGGCGTGACGACGTCGAGCTTTTTCATATACTCCGGCGGGAGCTTCCCCGCCGGGGCGGGATTGAGCACGATTCTCGCGCCCGCGGCCGAGGCGATGTCGATGACGCGGCAGACCGCGTCGTAGTTGGTTTCGAGCTGCGTGAGCACGACGCCCGCGCCCTCGACCGCGCTCCGGCAGCTTTCCACATCCTCGGCGGTGATCGCGCCGCATGCGCCGCTGACCACGACGATGGCGTTCTGCGCGGTGCGCTCGTCCACCGCGATCAGCGCGCAGCCGGTGCCCACATCCCCGGAAAGCACGCAGTCCATACGCATGCCTTCCATCTTGTAAAACGCGCGCGCGGCCTCGCCGAACGCGTCGCGGCCGACCTTGGTGATCAGCGTGACGTCCGCGCCCGCGCGGTGCGCCGCGACCGCCTGGTTGGAGCCTTTCCCGCCCGGACCCATGGCGAAGCTTGAACCGAGCACCGTCTCCCCTTCCCTCGGGATCGAGGGGACGCGCGCGGTCAGATCCATGGCGAAGCTGCCGAACACGACGACTTTTTTACCCATTACGCCTCCCCGCCCTCTTTCAGGCTCACATACGCGGAGCCGCCCTCGATCCGCACCCAGGCCGTGGGCTTGTTTTTGCAGGCGGGCGCGAGGTGATAATACCGCGCATCGCCCTCTCCGCGCCCGACGAGGTACGGCGCGGAAGCCTGCGCGCGCATGCCGTCGAGCATGCCGAACGGGGAAAAACCGATGTCCGCGATTTCGGCCGCCGCCTTATGAACCGCCATGCCCGCCTCCCCCGCCGTTCCGGCGGCACGCGCGCACCGCCTCCATCAAGCGCGCGACATGCGCGGCGGACACCTTGCCGCGCGCCTCGAACGTATCCTTGAAATAGCTGCCCACGATGGCGCCGTCGGTTTCGGCGAGCTGGCCTTCGCAGTTCTCGGGCGTGAGACCCGCGCCTATGATCAGCGGGAAATCGCCGGCGATGCGCCGGAAGGCGCGCACTTTATCGAGCGGGGTTTCCTGTCCCGTCGCGTCGCCTGTGATGGTGAGGGCGTCGCAGCGCGCCATGCCGATGGCAATATCCTCCTCGAGGCTCCTTCCGGATCTGTACGGCTGATACTTGAAGCGCACGCCGCCCATGACGAAACCTGTAAAGAGGCTGCGGCTGTCCGCGACGAACTCTCCGAAGGCCAGGTCGTCCTGCGGCTCGAGATGGCCCGCCACCGAATCGAGCTGCAGGAACGCGGCGTTGTATCTGTACGCGAGGCGGAAGCTGCCCGCGTCGTCCTCGAGTAGGTTGACGCCGTACATGACGCCCTGATCATGCCGATTGAAATAATCGAGCGCCGCCTCGACGTATTCGGGACAGCCGAAATAGTTTTCGATCACCACCGCGTCCACGCCCGCGGCCGCCATGACGCGCGTCTCGTCGAGCGCGGTTCCGAGCATTTCCCTCTCGCTCCCGCCCTGCAGGTGGAGCATGCCGAAAACGGGCTTTTTCCAACCGAAGGCTTTTCTGAATCTGTTTTCTTCCATAGAACTCCCAATCAACCGACATGCCCGTGCGGCAGTCATTGCGCGACTTGATATAATACATCTTAATACAATTGTTTGACACTGTCAATCTTTCTATGCTATGATTATTTTTGCCGGATTTCCATAGCCAAACATGTTGCGAAAGGAGCTTTCCGATGAAGGGCGGTGCCGTATTTATCGGGGATGTGGCCAAGGACGAGTATTACGCTATGGACGCGTATCCCGCGCTGGGCACCAAGGCGGACGCGAGGCAGCTTCCCTCCATGATGGGCGGATCGATCGCCAACGCGGCAAGCGTCTACGCGAGCTACGGCTGCGAAACGCGCTTCCTCGGCCACCTCAACAACAGGGACAGGGAGCTCACGGATTATCTCCGCGAGCGCTGCGGCATAGACACGGCGCTCACCATATACGACGATTCGCTCGCCGACTCGAAGTGCCTGATTTTCCTCGCGGAGGGCGAACATACGGTTTTCATGGTGGACACCGGCGAAAACGACCTGAACCTGCCGGAGGATACGTTCGAGGCGCTGTGCGAAGCGCCGTTGATCTACACCTCGCACTGGGTGCTCGGCAGGGTCCGCTGCGGGGAGATCAGCAACGTCGGGGTGCTACGGCGCTTACGCGAGCGCGGCGTCAGGGTGGTTATGGACATCGACGTGGATATAGTCAACGAGGCGCGGCGGCCGCTCATGCCCTACATCGACATCCTGTTCATGAACAAAGTGGGCTTCGCCGCCCAGCGCGCGGGGCGCGGCGAGGCGGAAACCATAGGAGAGCTGTTCGGCATGGGCGTGGGCATGGTCGTGGTGACGCTGGCGGAAAACGGCTGCAAAATATACCTTCGCGAGGGCGCGATCTCCATACCCGGCATCAAGGTCGACGTCGTGGACGTTACCGGCGCGGGGGATACGTTCTGCGGCAGCTTTTCGCTGATGTATCTGCGCACGGGAGATCCCGCGCTCGCGGGCACGTTCGCCAACTGCGCGGCGGCGCTGTCCGTCGCCGCCCTAGGAGCGCGAAGCGGCGCTGTGGGCGCCGCCCCCGTGCTCGAATTCATGCGAAGCCGCGGCGTCGACACAACGCCCTACGAGGCGGCGCTCGCCGGATGATCCTCCGCCGCGCTTTGCCGGCGCGCGCCAAACAACCGGAACGGAGAACTATGCAAAAGCTTGATCGCCAGTCGCAGACGCCCATGTACAAGCAGCTCGCGGATCTCCTCCGCGGCCGCATCGAGGAGGGCGCGCTCGGCTACGGAAACCGCATCACGCCGGAAAACGCGCTCGTGGAGGAATACGGTGTCAGCCGCGTCACCGTGCGCAAGGCCATCGACCTGCTCGTCGAGGAGAACTACCTGTTTCGCAAGCAGGGCAAGGGCACGTTCGTGTCGCTTCGGAACGCTTCCTCAAACCGCGCGCTCGAGCAGGGCTTCACCGCGGAATCCTTCCGGGACGGCGCGATCCCCACGACGCAGGTGCTCGCAAAAACCATACTGCCCGCGGAGGAATGCCCCGCGGAAGGCCGCGCGAACTTCCCCGGCGCGGAGCTTCTCATGGTCGTGTGCGTGCGCTGCCTCAACGGCGTGCCGGTCATTTACGAGCAGGATTATTTCCCCATGCGTTTCGCGGAGCTCCTGGACATCCGCATGGACAACCGCTCCGTGTTCAGCCTTCTGAGCGACCGCTTCGGCGTGTGCGTCACGGGCTACTCCTATATGTTCGCCGTGGCCGAAGCCACGGGCGAGCATGCCAGGGCGCTCAACGTGCCTGCGGGGCGTCCTCTGCTTCGCGTCTGCCAGACCGTGCGCGGCGGCAGCGACCAGTTCGTGTTCTTCAACACGCAGATGGTGCGCACCGACGTCTACAAATACCGCACCTCCATGAATCTGGAGCCGTAAAGCGGCGCGCCGCGCGGCGGCCCGGTCAACGAGCGGCTCCCGCCTGTAAAACGGCATAAAAAGCGCCCCTTCCGGGGGCGTTTTCGGTATCCCGTTACGGCGTGAGCCGGTTCGGCCCGCGAAAGAGGAACATCGCCTCCTTGATGGGGATGTTCAGCAGCAGCATCGTGAGCCGGTCGAGGCCCAGGCCGAAGCCGCCGTGCGGCGGGCAGCCGTATTTGAAAAACTCGAGATAGAACCTCACGTCCTCGCCGAGGCCGCGCTCCTGCGCCTGGCTTCTGAGCCGCTCGTACCTGTGCTCGCGCTGCGCCCCGGTCGTGATCTCCACGCCGCGCCAGACGAGGTCATAGCCCTGCGGCACGCCGCCCTCGCGCATGTGGTAGAACGCGCGCTTGTCGGCCGCGAAGCCGGTGATAAACAGGAACTCGTGCCCGTATTCCTCCATCGAAAAACGGTACGCGAGCTGCTCGGCCTCCGTGGTCATGTCGCCCCGCTCCTGCTCCGGCACGGCGTAGCCGTAGCGTTTCTCCAGCTCCGCGTAGAGGTCGCCGAGGCGGATCTCGGGGAAGGGCAGCGCCGGCACGACGACCTCGACGTCGTAGAGCCGCGCGATCTCCTCCCCGTATTGCGCCCGGACTTCGCCAAGCGCGTGCGCGAGCAGCTCCGCCTCGAGGCGCATCACATCCCGGAACGATTCGATATACGAAAACTCGAGGTCGAAGCCTGTGAACTCGGTCGTATGCCTGCTGGTGTATGATTTTTCCGCGCGGAACACGGGCCCTACCTCGAACACGCGCTCGAGCCCGCCCGCCATGGCCATCTGCTTGTAGAACTGCGGACTCTGCGCGAGATACGCCTTGCGGCCGAAATACCCGACCTCGAACACGTCCGCGCCGCTCTCGCTCGCGGCGCCGATGAGCTTGGGCGTGTGGATCTCCACGAAACCGCGCGCGAGAAGAAAGCTTCGCATCGCCGCGGCCATAAGCGTCTGCGCGCGAAAGAGCAGTTGCTCCCGTTCGCCGCGAAAGCAGAGCCAGCGGTAGTCGAGCTTAACGTCTATGGCGGAATCCTTCGTCAGCGGGATCGGCGCGGCGACAGACTCGACGCGCAGAACCTCCGGCAGCAGCTCGATCCCGTTCAGTTTCACGTTTTTGTTCCCGGCGACGTAACCTTCGACTGTCACGACCGATTCGGCGGTCAGTTCAGCCAGAAGCTGCGCGAACGCAGGATTCGTCTTGTCGAGCGTCACCTGCACCTTGCCTGAACGATCGCGCACAACGAGAAAGGCCATCGCGCGCGTGTCGCGTATCTTCTCGACGAAGCCCTGTATTTTGACTTCCCGCCCGGGAATCAGATTTTTGATCGGCGTCCTTTCCATATTTCCCTCCCATATTATATGATTTGCAGCGCGGGGAAAGAGCGCATGTCCTTTCCGGCATGATCCGCACGCCGCATAATACCACATCCTTTCTGGAAAAGAAAACCTCACCGGCGTTTTCGCGCCGATGAGGATGCGTTCGGATCAACCGGGTCCGGGTATCCGCTTCTCAGGAGCGCGAGCAAATGCGCTTGCGCCCGAAGCAAAGTCCGGGCCAAGCGCTACGGATCGTCGTCCCTATTGGAAGCAACTTTTCGCATAGCGAACCTCGCGATTGAGATTTTCATGATTCTAGCACCGAAAAGAGAAAAAAGCAAGAACAGGGATTATATATTCGTGCGAAAAGACCGGCGCAACAGATTGTAGCTTGCTTATTTCGCCGCGCGCGGCTATGCTCAACGCGAGGTGAGAGAACTATGCCGTCGATCCATGAAAATCTGAGACAGCTCAGACGCGCGCGCAATCTTACGCAGGAGGATGTCGCGGACCGGCTGGGCTTCGCGCGCCAGACGATCTCCAGCTACGAATCCGGCCGCACGCAGCCGGATGTGGAAACGCTTTCGCGCCTTGCCGAAGTGTACGACGCGGACATCCGGGATGTGCTCTATGGCGCGGGCAGGTCGCAGCGCATGCGAAGGATCATCCGCAATCTCGCCGTTTTTACGCTGATTGTTTTCCTCGCGCTCGGCCTTTTGCAAGCGGCGCTGCTGTGGACGGCGAACGCCTTCTTTCAAATAACGCCCGGCCCCCTCGATCTCGACAGCCCCGTCTGGCAAGCGCACACGGCGCTCATGCGCGCGCACGAACGGGTTGAGGCGCTGTATATGGTTTCGTTCACGCTCCTCGCCGTCGCGCGGCTCGTTCTCGTCATACCGCTGGAAAAACCGCTCTCCCCCGCCGTCAAGCTCAAATTCCTCGGCCTGCTCGCGCTGGGCGCGGCTGCGACCAACCTTCCCTGGGCCTTCGCGGACCCCGTATTCGGGCTGTGGAACTATTGCTTTGCTCCGTGCCGGAACCTCGCGCTGGCGGCGCTGCTATTCGGGCTGTCGTTCGCCGGGGAATGGCTGTATCGAAGAGCCTTTTATCAAAAAATTTAGGATATTGAAGGGGCCGATATCGAATCGGCCCCTGCGAGTTTCACCCGATTGTCAATTGTCCATTGACAATTACTTTCGTTTAAACGATGCCCTGCGCCATCATGGCATCGGCAACCTTCTTGAAGCCCGCGATGTTCGCGCCCGCGACGAGGTTGTACCCAAGGCCGCACTCCTCCGCCGCCTTGGCGGAAGCCGCGTGGATGTTCTCCATGATGGTGTGCAGCTTGGCGTCGACCTCCTCGGCCGCCCAGGCGAGGCGCTCGGAGTTCTGGCTCATCTCGAGGCCGGAAACCGCCACGCCGCCCGCGTTGACCGCCTTGGACGGGGCCACGATAAGGCCCTTTTCCATGAGGAAGTAGAGCGCTTCGTTGGTGGTGGGCATGTTGGCCACTTCGATGTAGTATTTGGTACCGTTGGCGAGTATCTGCTCGGCCTCGGGCATGCCGATCTCGTTCTGGTACGCGCAGGGCATGCAGATATCGACCTTGCGGCCCCAGGGCTTCTGGCCGGGGAAGAACTCCACGCCGAACTTATCCGCGTAATCCTTGACCTTGTTGCGGCCGGAGTTGCGCATCTCGAGCATGTAGTTCCACTTTTCCTTGGTGCCGATGCCGGCGGGATCGTAGATGTAGCCGTCCGGACCGGCGAGGGTGACGACCTTCGCGCCGAGCTGGCTCGCCTTCATCGCGACGCCCCAGGACACGTTGCCGAAACCGGAGATGGCGATGGTCTTGCCCTCGATGGTATCGTTCTCGTGCTTGAGCACCTCGTTGAGGTAATACACCGCGCCGAAGCCCGTCGCCTCGGGACGGATCAGGCTGCCGCCGAAGCTGGGGCCCTTGCCCGTGAGCACGCCGTTCTCATATGCGCCGCGGATGCGCTTATACTGGCCGAAGAGGTAGCCGATCTCGCGGGCGCCCACGCCGATGTCTCCCGCAGGAACGTCGACATCCGGGCCGATGTGGCGGTACAGCTCGGTCATGAACGCCTGGCAGAAGCGCATGATTTCGCCGTCGCTCTTGCCGTTGGGATCGAAATCGCTGCCGCCCTTGCCGCCGCCCATGGGCAGGGAGGTCAGGCTGTTCTTGAAGGTCTGCTCGAAACCGAGGAACTTCATGACGGACAGATTGACGTGCGGGGCGAAGCGCAAGCCGCCCTTATAGGGGCCTATGGCGCCGTTGAACTGCACGCGGAAGCCGCGGTTGACATTGACACGGCCCGCGTCGTCCACCCAGCTCACGCGGAACTCGATCACGCGCTCGGGCTCGACGAGGCGCTCGAGCAGGCCGGCCTTCTCATACTCGGGATGCTGCTCGATGACGGTCTCAAGGGACTTGAGCACTTCCTCTACGGTCTGGAGGAATTCAGGCTCGTTTTTATCCCGCTTGGCAACCTTATCCAGGACTTCCTGCACGTATGCGTTCATTGTTTACCTCCGATTTTTTGGGTTTGATCTGCGTTGCCGGCACACAAAAAAAGCCTGTGCCGCGCACCATCGCTATCATAAGACGAAGCAGGAACGATGTCAATACAAGCAACGTCTCCTGCAACTATATATTTTTTCTGATAAAAAATGCAGTTTATCTTGCACCCATGAGCAGTTGCTCATAAACCGGGAACGGCCAAAGAGAGGACGCGGTGATCTGCTCGAGCGCGTCCGCGGCCTCGCGAAGCTCCGCCATCGCGGGGATGACCCCGTCGCGGCAGGCGACGCAGGCGGCGTGGGAATCGGGCGCGGCGTCCGCCCGCGCAAGCTCTTTTTCGAGCGCGAGCGCGCGGGTATCCATAGCCTCGAGCAATGCGTCCGCCTCGAGAAGCCTCCGTTTCTCGCTCGCGGCCGCGGCGCCCGCGGCGGACTTTGCGTTGACCGCCTCGGCGATGTGCCTCTGCGCCTTCGAGCAGGCCGGGATGATCTCGCGGCGCGCCATCTCGAGCATGGTGCGCGCCTCGATGCGCGTGATCTTGGCGTAGCTCTCGAGGGAGACCTCGTAGCGCGAGCGGAGCTCCCGCTCCGAAAAAATGCCGTGCCTGGTAAACAGGGCGACGTTCTCGGGCGCGATATAACGCGGCAGCGCGTCGAGCGTGGTTTTGAGCTCGACGAGGCCGCGCCGCGCCGCTTCCTCCTTCCAGCTTTCGGCGTAGCAGTTGCCGCCAAAGAGTATGCGCCCATGCGCCTTGACCGTTCCGACGATGAGCTTTTTCGCCGTCTCGTCGGGGTCTTCGGCCTTTTCAAGCGCTTCGGCAAAATCCGCGAAGGCTTCCGCGGCGATGGTGTTGATCACGGTGTTCGCGTCGGCGATCGAGTGGCTCGCGCCGGGCATGCGAAACTCGAACTTGTTGCCCGTGAACGCGAAGGGCGCGGTGCGGTTGCGGTCGGTGTTGTCCATGCGCACGCGCGGCATGGCTTTGATGCCGCTCTCGAGCATGCGCTCGCCCGCGCCGTCGTAGCCGTTGCCCAGGGCCGCGGCCTCGAGTATGGCGGTGAGCTCCTCGCCGATGAACACCGAAACGATGGCGGGCGGCGCTTCCGTCCGGCCGAGGCGCAGGTCGTTCGAAGCGCCCGCGATGCTCAGCCGGATGAGATCCTGGTGCAGGTCCACCGCCTTGATGACGGCGCTGAGCACGAGCAGGAACAGCGTGTTCTGCGCCGGGGTCTTGCCGGGGGAAAGCAAATTCACGCCGGTGTCGGTCATCAGCGACCAGTTGTTGTGCTTGCCGCTGCCGTTGAGGCCCGCGAAGGGCTTCTCGTGCAGCAGGCACACGAAGCCGTGGCTGGGCGCGATGCGCCTGAGAAGCTCCATCGTGAGCTGGTTGTGGTCGGTGGCGACGTTGGCCTCGCAAAAGAACGGGGCAAGCTCGTACTGGCCCGGCGCGACCTCCTTGTGCTCGGTCCTAGCGTAGACGCCGAGCTTCCACAGCTCCCCGTCGAGCTCGCGCATGAACGCCTGCACGCGGCCTTCGATCGCGCCGTAATAGTGGTCGTCCAGTTCCTGCGACTTGGCGGGCTGCGCGCCGAAAAGCGTCCTGCCGCAGAGCACGAGGTCGCGCCGCTTCGCGCACAGCTCCGCGTCCACGAGAAAATATTCCTGCTCGGCGCCGACCGTGGGCGTCACGCGGGAAACGTCCTTCACGCCGTACGCGCGAAGAAGGCGCAGCGTCTCGCGCTCGATGAGCTCCACCGAGCGTAAAAGCGGCATCTTCTTGTCGAGCGCGTCGCCGCCGTAGGAGCAGAACACCGATGGGATGCACAGCGTGCCGTCCTTGATGAACGCGAACGAGGTCGGGTCCCACGCCGTGTAGCCGCGCGCCTCGAACGTCGCCCGAAGCCCGCCCGAGGGGAAGCTCGAAGCGTCCGGCTCGCCCATGACGAGCTCGCGCCCCGAAAACTCCGCGATGGCGCCGCCCTCCGGCCCCGGCGCGATGAACGAGTCGTGCTTTTCCGCGGTCACGCCCGTGAGCGGCTGGAACCAGTGCGTGAAGTGCGTGGCGCCCTTCTCGAGCGCCCATTCCTTCATGGCGTTCGCGAGAGGCCCCGCGATGTGCCTGCCCAGCGGCCGGCCGCGGCGTATGGTCTCGCGCAGCGCTTCGAAGGTTTCCTCCGGGAGCCTCCGTTTCATTTCGGCTTCGCCGAACACCATAGAACCGAATTCCGCGATGCTTTCCATATATAAACCTCGTAAAACAGAATACGCTTTAATTCGTATATTATATAGAACGGCCTTTCGGGCCGCAATACAACATTGTTTTATCCTTGCCATAAGCAGACGCAATAGCGGGGCGGTTGACAGAAAGGCGCGCGGCGGCTATAATCTGAACAATTCATTCGACCGCAGGGTTTCTCCTTTTTAATGGCATCGGGGGCGTCCGGTTCAAATCGGGCGCCCCCGGTGTTTATCGGCAAATCGGCTGTGCCGCTTGCCGAATTTTATCCGGCGTGCTCGTTCACCACGCGCATGCCTGCAAGGTGTGATTTTTGCCGCGCATACCGCCAACTTATTTTATGGTTGTGCTCTCCGGCGTCCGTACGCGCGGCGGCGGAGCGCCGCTTAAAAGAGATCAAGGGGCCGCGGCCCCTTGACAATATCCCATGGCTTATATGCGTTGTGTTTGTCAGCCGATATCATCCCTGTTGATGGCCATGCTCATGCAGCGCGGGCCGCCCCGCCCGCGCACGAGCTCCGCCGCGGGCACCGTGTGAACCCGGACGCCCGCGCGGGCAAGCAGCTCGTTGGTGACGTCGTTGCGATCGTATACCACCACGCTGCCCGGCGCGATGGTCAGCGAGTTCGAGCCCATGTTCCAGTGCTCGCGCGCGGCGACGATGGGGTCCCCCCCGCCCATCTCAACGAAGCGCACCGCGGGCAGGTTCAGCGCGCGCGCGAATACGCGGTCCACCGGGTCGGTCGTGATGGAAATGCGAAGCGCGCCCGGTTTGCCGGTCAGCTCATAAACGTCGAACTGCTTGTCGTAGATGCAGGGATGCGTGAGGAACTTATCCGTATCGATCATGGTGCAGAGCACGTCGAGGTGCATGAACTGCCGCGACTTGGGGTTGTTGAACACGAGTATGCGCTCAAACCCCTCTGCAAAGACCTTGTTCGCGAGCATTTCCACGGCCGCGATGCTCGTGCGCTCCCCGCAGCCCACGGCGAGCACCTTATCCGAGAGTATGAGCACATCCCCGCCTTCGATGATGTAGGGGACGGTGTTGTCGTACCAGAGCGGCGAATCCTTGAAAAGCGGATGGAAATCGTGGATGTAGCGAAGAAAGAGCGTTTCGCGCCTGCGCGAGCGCATGCTCATCGAGCAGACCACCATGCCGTGGCCGATGCAGACCGAGGTGTCCCGCGTGAAATAGATGTTGGGCATCGGATCGAGCACGAAGGGGTACGGGTCGCGGACGCTCAGGGTTACGCTTCGCGGCGCGACGCGCTCGAGATCCCTGGGGCGCACGCCCTTGGACACCGCGCGGAACAGCTCTTTGGGCTGCATGGGCCTTAGATATTCACGTATGGCCTCGCGGATGTCGTCCCCGTTGATCTCGCTTTCGACGACGAAATCGTCGATGTAGCGCATGCGGAGCGCATCGTCCGCCATGACCTCGCAAAACAATTGGTCGAGATACAGTACGCGCGCGCCGCTGTCCGCGAGCACCTTGGCGAACACGTCGTGGTCGCGCTGCGCCGCGGGCAGGTAAGGCGTATCGTCGATGAGCATTTCCTCAAAGAAATCCGGCGTGACCTGGTCGATCTCGATGCCCGGCCTGTGCAGCAGCACGGCGTTGAGTTTGCCGATTTCCGAGAACTGATTGACGAATCCCTTCATTGCGCACCTCGATGTATATAATATGTCGTATATGCAATATGATTATACATGAGTCATATGCAAAAGTAAAGCGCTCCGAACCGGTTTCCGCGCGGCCCGCCTCATTTTATATATAACGCTTTTCAGGCGTTTTTTACGGTTTTGCTTCGTTGCTTTTATTCCGGGATGGATATATAATGAGCATCGGTGGGAACACTTCCCACAGGGCGCTTCGCCTGAGAGAATATCATAGAAAACAGGAGATCTTTATGGAGTACAACAGGATTTTCAACTTTTCCGCCGGCCCTTCCATGCTTCCCGTGGAGGTTCTCGAAAGCGCGCGGGACAACACGCTCAACTACGAGGGCTGCGGCATGTCCGTGATGGAAATGAGCCACCGCTCCAAGGTGTACGACAACATCATCCAGGAGGCGGAGAAGGGCCTGCGCAAGGTCATGGACATACCCGACAACTACAAGGTGATCTTCATGCAGGGCGGCGCGACGCTGCAGTTCGCGTGCGTGCCGATGAACCTGATGAACAAGAACCATAAGGCCGACTATATCGTGACCGGCAGCTTCTCGGGCAAAGCCGCCAAGGAGGCCGAAAAATACGGCAAGGTCAACATCGCCTGGACGGGCAAGTCCATCAATTTCTCGCGCATCCCCCGGCAGGAGGAACTCAAGCTCGATCCCGAGGCCGACTATGTGCACATCTGCTTCAACAACACCATTTACGGCTCATGCTGGGACTATATCCCCGACACCGGGAACGTGCCGCTCGTGGCGGACCTTTCGAGCTGCATACTGAGCAGGCCCATAGACGTGTCGAAGTTCGCCCTGATCTACGCCGGCGCGCAGAAGAACGTCGCGCCCGCCGGCCTCACGATCGTGATCGTCCGCGAGGACCTTCTGGGCAACGTCAGCCCCATCACGCCGACCATGTGCGACTATACGATCAACGCCGAGGCGGGCTCCATGCACAACACGCCCCCCTGCTGGTGCATCTACATCTGCAAGCTCGTCATGGACTGGATACTCAAAACCGGCGGCCTCAAGGAGCGCGAGCAGGTCAACCTCCGGAAGGCTGAAATCCTCTACGACTGCCTCGACAAAAGCGATTTCTACACGACCGCCATCGAGAAGGGCAGCCGCTCGATCATGAACGTGCGCTTCAACACGCCCAGCGAGGAACTCGACGCGAAGTTCGTCAAAGAGAGCGTCGCGGCGGGCATGACCAACCTCAAGGCGCACCGCTCGACGGGCGGCCTTCGCGCGTCGATCTACAACTGCATGCCGGTAGAGGGCGTCGAATACCTCGTCGCCTTCATGAAGAAGTTCGAGGCCGAGAACAAATAAAGGAGAAGCATCATGAGGATACTTGCGACGGACGGATTGGATAAGTCGGCGGTCGCCGCGCTCAAAGCCAAGGGCCACGAGGTGGTCGAGCAGTTCTACGAGCCCGCGGAGCTCGCCAAGCAGGTGAAGGAGTTCGACGCGCTGGTCGTGCGCAGCGCGACCAAGGTGAGGAAGCCCATCATCGACGCCGCGAAGGAAACGGGCAGGCTCAAGCTCGTCATCCGCGGCGGCGTGGGCGTGGACAACATCGACGTCGAGTACGCCGAACAGAACGGCATACAGGTCAAAAATACGCCGCGCGCCTCGAGCAACACGGTCGCCGAGCTCGCGCTCGCGCACATGTTCAGCGTCGCGCGCTTCATATCCATGGCCGGTCACAGCATGCGCGAGGACAGGTGGGACAAAAACGAGTATAAGGGCATAGAGCTCGCGGGCAGGACGCTTGGCATCATCGGCTGCGGCCGCATCGGCCAGATGCTCGCCGCCAAGGCGCAGGCGCTGGGCATGAAGGTGCTCGCCTGCGACATCTACCACGCCCCCGGCCTCGAGTGCGAAACCTTCCATTACTGCGAGCTCGACGAGCTGCTCGCGAATTCCGACTTCATCTCGCTGCACACCCCGAGCCTCGACGGCAAGCCGCTGATCAACGCGGAGACCATCGCCAAGATGAAGGACGGCGCGGTGCTCGTCAACACCAGCCGCGGCAACAACGTGGATGAGCAGGCGCTTCTCGACGCGCTCAACTCCGGCAAGCTTCGCGGCGCGGGGCTCGACGTGTTCGCCGAGGAGCCCGCCAAGAACCACGCGCTCTACTCCCATCCGCACGTTTCCTGCACGCCGCACATCGGCGCGCAGACCTCCGAAGCGCAGAAGCGCGTGGGCGGAGAGATTGTGGAAATCATCGAATCATTTGGAAAATGATTCGTGATTTCCAGCTAATAGGGAACAGCCAATAGTGAATAACCGAGTGTATAACGGCGGCCCTCGCTTTACCGGCGGGGGCCGATCCATATCCCGATAGTCAAGAATAAACGAGGGTTATACAGGAAACACCCCCCTGTTTATCCGCATAGTTATTCACCATCCACTATTGGTTATCAGCCGGAATGAGCGTCTATTGCCCAGGCAATAGGCGCTCATTCCTCCGGTTTCACGCCGAGCTCTTCGTCGAAGAGGATGTTCAATTCAAGAGCGGTCAGCGACATGTCGGTGTCGATCTGGGCAAAGAGCGTGGTTTCGCCCGGCGGGAGGATCAGTATGTACGAAGCGTCGCGCGTCTGGAGCATGCCCGAGGCGACGAGCTCGCCCGTTTCGTCATAAAACATCGCGGCCGCGGCGCAGACGATGGTTTGCGGATAGTCGTTGACGGCGACGGCGTCCACGAAGGTATCCTCCTCCTGCTCGTAGACCTGGACGTTGCGGAAGGAAAGATAGCGCTCGAAGTGGTCCGCGCCGGAGATGAAGTTGCCCAGCGCGTCGAACGCGCGCGCGGGGGTCGCCGTCACCCGCGGCGTGGGCGAGAGTGTGGGCGAAGGGGAAGGCGAAGGCGTGGGCGCTGTGCTCGGCGCGGGTACGGTCACGCTCGGATCGACGACGGGCCGCGCCTCGACGCAGCCCAAAAGCGCCGTTGCGAGCAGCGCCGGCGCGAGAAGGAGCAGCAGCTGCTTACTTGCCGATCGCGGCGTCGTTGCTTGAGCTGTGTTCACGGATCAGCCTCTGCTTGAGCTCGTAAAGCCGGTCGGAGAGGTCCACCTTGTATTCGTGCGGGTTCAGGAGGCGCTTGCTCTCCTCCCAGAAGGTCGCCAGCTCGCGCTTGGCGTAGGCCTGTATCTCGCTCATCTCGGGCGGCTCGTAGACCTGCCGGCCTTCGACGAACAAGGGCACGAGCAGCTCGCGCACGGTAAAGTTCGAAAGGACCTTCGTCTTGTATCTCTGCTCCGGATGGTAGATGCGAAGGGGCCTGTTTTCGTCGATCTCCTCGTCCGCGAGGGCGATGAGGTCGGCGAGCGCCATGCCGTTCTTTCTGTCGTACAGGCGCAGCACCTTCTTGTAGCCCGGATTGGTCATCTTGGCCACGTTGTCGGAAAGCTTGATTTTCGGGTGCTCGACGCCGCCGATGAACTCGGCGGAAAGCTTGTACACGCCGCCGAGCGCCGGGCAGTCGAGCGAGGTGATGAGCTTCGTACCCACGCCCCATACGTCGATCTTCGCGCCCTGCGTTTTGAGGTCGCGGATCACGGTTTCGTCGAGATCGCCCGAGGCGAATATCTTCACGCCGGCATGCCCCGCCTCGTCGAGCATCTGCCGCGCCTTCTTGGAAAGATACGCGAGGTCGCCCGAATCGAGCCGTATGCCCACGGGCTTGCAGCCCCTGGCCTTGAGCTCGTCGAACACCTTGATGGCGTTGGGCACGCCGGAGCGCAGCGTGTCGTAGGTATCCACCAAAAGCAGGCACGAAGTCGGAAAGATGTCCGCGTAGGCGCGGAAAGCCTCCAGCTCCGTGGGGAAGCTCATGACCCAGCTGTGCGCGTGCGTCCCCTTGACGCCGACGTGGAACATCTGCCCGGTCAACACGTTGCTCGTCGCGGTGCAGCCGCCGATCATGGCGGCGCGCGCGCCGTAGATGCCCGCATCCGGCCCCTGCGCGCGGCGAAGGCCGAACTCCATCACGTCGTCCCCCGCGGCGGCGTAGACCACGCGGGCGGCCTTGGTGGCGATCAGCGTCTGGTGGTTGACGAGGTTCAAAAGCGCGGTTTCGACGAGCTGCGCCTGCATGATGGGCGCGCGCACGCGGATGAGCGGTTCATACGGGAACACGACCGTGCCCTCGGGCATGCCGTAGACCTCTCCCGTGAAGCGAAGGTTGCGCAGCACATCGAGGAATTCCTCGTCGAAAAGCTTGAGGGAGCGCAGGTATTCGAGGTCGTCTTCCTCAAAGCGCAGGCTGTTGATGTAATCGATGACCGATTCCGTGCCCGCCATAACCGCGTAGGCGCTGTTCTCGCGGTTGCGGAAAAACAGGTCGAACACGGCCTCGTTCTTCGTCATGCCGTGGCGGTAATATCCGTACATCATCGTGAGCTGGTACAGATCGGTCATCATGGTAAGGTTGCGCGCGCCGGTGATATCCCGTTTGTTATTCATTCTTCCTATCGTCCTCGCCGTCGTCCTCGTCGTCTTCTTCTTCGTCCTCGTCGTCTTCTTCGTTGTCTTTGTCGTCGTCTTTATCTTCTTCGTCTTCTTCGTCGTCCTCGTCGTCTTCTTCGTCGTGCATATCTTCCCCGTCGTCATCGTCGTCGTCCTCGTCGTCACCTTCCGCGGCGGCCTCGTCCGGGGCGGGCTCCCCTTCTTCGCCGGAGACTTCGAGTGGGGACGGCCAGACGAGCCTGCCGAGTTTTTTCTCGCGGATTGCGCGCACGATCAGAAACGCCGCGGCCAGCAGGAACATGACGGCGCTCAGAAGCTGCGACACGCGGATGCCGCCGAAGCCTTCCGCGCCCGGCCGGATGAGCCAGAGGCTGTCCGCGCGCAGGCCCTCGACGAACATGCGCTCGAAGGAGTAAAGCAGCGCGTACCATACGAAGGAATCGCCGTCGTGCTTGAAGCGGCGGCGCATGAGCATGATGAAGGCGAAGATCAGCAGGCACCAGAACGATTCGTAGAAGAACGTCGCCAGATGCATATGCCCGCCGTTGGCCGCCGTGACGCAGGCGGTGCACAGCGCGCCGTCGAAATAGTGCGCGCCGTCAAGGGAAACGGAGAACGGGAAGTAGTTGAGTATCGGGAACTTGGCGAGCATATCGGCGGTGATGGGCAGGCCGAACGCCTCCTGGTTGAAGAAGTTGCCCCATCTGCCTATGCCCTGCGCGAGCACGAGGCCGGGCGCGACGCAGTCCGCGAGCGCGAGGAAACGCACCTTCCTTGCGCGCGCAAAGAAAAACAGCGCGATCAGTCCGCCGATCACCGCGCCGTATATGGCGAGGCCGCCTTCCCAGATGTACAGGATGCGGATCGGGTCGGCGAGGTATTCCTGCAGCTCGAAGAGCACGTAGTAGAGCCTCGCGCCGATGACGCCCGCCGGAATGACCACGAGGCAGAGGTCTATGATGATGTCCTTGGGCAGCTTCTTTCGTTTTTCCTCGAACTGCGCGAGTATCACCGCGAGCACGATGCCCGCGGCCATCAGTATGCCGTACCAGTAAATGTCCTTGCCGAATAGCGTGAACGCCACCCTGTCCGGATTCGTCATGAGCGTATCCTCCAAAGCATGAAATATTCCCCATACTGTGCCGCTGACATTATACAACAAAAGGAGCGATCTGGAAAGCCGTGTTAAGGAACGTTGCCGTCGATGTCCACGAGGTTCTCGGCCGCGGCGTTGTCCATCTTTTGAAAATAGTAAGTGTAGATCTCCTCCGCGGCGGAAACGCCCCACGAGCCGGAGTAGCCGTTGGGCACGCAGATGACCACGACCAGCTCCGCCTCCCCTTCGCGCGGGGTGTAGGAGATGAACCAGGAGGTATCCTCGATGTCGATGGAGGAAAGGCCGATCTGCGCCGTGCCGGTCTTGCCGGCGATGCGGTCGAGGTAGCCCGCGTCTATGAACGCCTCGCTGAACTTCTTGAACGCGGTGCCGTGGTCCTCCGCGGACACGACGCCCTTCATGCCCGCCTTGACGGCGTCCCAGAGCGCCTGCCACTCGGCGCTCTCGTCGCCGATGCGGTGCGAGAGCGCGGCGCTGAAGTCCTTTACGAGCGCGCCGTTCGCGTCGATGACCTTATCCACGATGTTCGCGTCGTACACATAACCCTCGTTGGCGATGGCGGAGGCGTAGCGCGCCACCGCGACGGGCGTCACGAGCGTCACGCCCTGGCCGTAGCCCGTGCGGATGGTCAGGGTCGGCTTCCACTGGATCTCGTTGAGCAGGTTCACGATCTCGCTCGTCCACGGCTGCGCCGCGGTGTAGCCCTCGGGGATGCCCAACTCCTCGCTGATGATCCTGCGGATATCGGGGCCTTTGCCGTCGAGGCCGCCGCCGTCCTGCAGCTTCATCAGGCGAAGCGCGCAGGCGCTCACGGCGGCGTCGTCGATTTCCATCCCGCGCAGGCTCACGTATTCGCCGAGCCTTTCGCGCAGGCTCTTGTAAATTAGAAATGGAAGGCTTGTCTTCTGCCCCGTGACGGAAAGCTCGCCCTTCGCGTCGAGCAGGCTGTTGTCGAAGAGTACGTCCTGCCCGCCGCAGATGCCCGTGGCCTCGCCGGTCAGCTCGATGTTGGTGCTCTTGGTGAGGCCGAACCTGCCCGCCCAGTCGTCGAGCAGGTCTATGCCCAGGCGGTGCGCCACCTCGCAGAAATAGAAGTTGCAGCTCTGCGCGACCGCCTGCGTCAGGGTGATGTTGTTGTGCGCCTCGTGGTTGTTATGCTCCCAGCATCTGGGCGCGTTTGTTTTGGTGACGGTGCCGTCCTCGTTGTAGATATAATAATAGCCGTGGTCGCCGCGGTCGCTGACCTTTTCGTCGATGCCGATGACGTTCTCGGCCGCGCCCGCGACGCCCGTGATCATCTTGAATATGGAGCCCGGCGCGAAGCGCGCGGAGATGGCCTTGTTGCGAAGCGGCGTCGTAGCCTTCGCCTCCTCGGTAGGCTCCGCCGACAGGCCCAGGTATTCCTTCTGCTCGGGCGTCAGGCCCTGTATGAACCAGTTGGGATCATAGGTGGGATAGGACGCCATGGCGAGCACCTCGCCCGTCTTCGGATTCATGATGACGATGGCGCCGGTCTTGGCCGTGTCGATGTCCTTGCCGGCATAATCGCCTTCCTCATCCTCATCGATGAGCTTTTGCTCCTCGTCGGCGACCTTGGCGATGAGCGTTTCGAGCGCCTTCTGCGCCACGGCCTGGAACTCCGCGTCGATGGTGAGCACCACGTCGTCTCCGTTGACGGCGGGCGTTTCGGAAAGCCTGCGGATGACCCTGCCGTTCATGTTGATCTCGACCTCCCGCGTGCCCTGATGCGGCTTGGTCGCGCCCGTGAGGTACGCCTCCATGGTCGCCTCCACGCCCGAGACGCCCAGAAAATCGTCGAACGAATAGCCCATCTTGCCCGTCATGTCGATCATGTGCTCGCCGGTTTCGGAATAGACGTATTTGCCCTCGCCGTCCTTGAGGTAATACGGCTCGAGCTCCTGCTCGGTATAGCCCAGGTTGAGCAGCGCGGAAACGCTCGTTTTGCCCGCGGTCTGCTGCATATAGCCCAAAATATGCGCCGCGAGCGTGCCGCGCGGGTAGATGCGCGTGGTGCTCTGGGCGATCTGCACGCCCACGAGCTCGTCGCTGTGCTCCATGATTTCGGACACGACCTCCCCGCCCACGTCGTAGGCGATGGTGATCGGCTCGTAGGCACGGTAGTTGTTGAGGTTGACCTCCTGGCGGATGGAGATGATCTTCTTCGCCTGCTCGAAGGTATATTCCTCGGGGATGTACCAGCTCCGCCTGAGATAATTGTAGGCGTACTGCGCCGTCGGCCACTTGGAGAGATCCCAGCTCGAGGGATCGTCCGGATAATCGATGAAGTTCTGATCCCGTATGGTGAGGTCCATGGCGTCGCAGAAATTCTTGTAGCGCGCCTTGATGGCGGCCTCGCTCTTCACGCGCCAGTCGTAGGCGAGCTGCCCGTCCTCGCCCATAACGATGTAGGATGTGTCTATCGTCGACCCGCCCCGGCTCTCGATGATGTCGATGGCCTTGATGAGCGATTCGGTGTAAACCGCGGAATCGTAGCTCGTGCGGTTGTCCGCGTTGCGCAGGAACTGCACGTTGTAGCACGTTTCGTCATAGGCGAGCACGACGCCGTTGCGGTCGAGTATCCTGCCCCGCTCGCCCTTGACGGCGAGGGTTTTCGTGGAGCGCTGCTCCGCGCTCGCGGCCCACGCGCTGCCCTCGACGATGGTGAGCTGCCCGAGGCGGTAGATAAGCGCGCCCATCAATAGGAGCGTAGCCAGGAAAAGCAGTATGAAGCGGAAAGCCGGCTTTTTCATGACGCACCGCCTGTCTCGGCGCGATCCCGCATGGCGCGCTTCTCTGTGCGGATCTGGCCGGCGTAGAGCCGCTTCATCAGCGCGTGCACGGGTATGGAGAGCGCCACGGTCATGAGCATGCAGGGCAGTATATACGAGCCGAGCACATGAAAGTAAGAGAAATCCGCCCCGGAAAGCCGCGCCGCGAGCGCCATCACATGCTCCTTGAACAGCGCGCCCGCCGCGGCGATCAGCGCGGGGAAAACGAGGTTGTCCGCGTAGTATTTCTGATAAAAAAAGCCTCCCGCCGCGCCGCAGACCATGCAGCCGATGGCCGTGAGCCCCACCATGCGCGCGTAGAGCACATCCGCGACGAGGCCCAGAGCGAGGCCGAGCACGGCGCCCTTCGTGCTGCCCATGAGCAGGCTCATGGCCGCGACGAGCGCGAGCAGCGCGTCCGGCCGGATGCCGCCGAGGTTGACTTTGGGAAAGAATACGGAATCGAGGTAGAGCGCGGCGAGCGCCGCCGCGGCGAGGAAGGCGAGGGAGAATCGCTTCATTTTTTCAATTCTCCCTTCCGGCGGAGCCGACGATCACGACGACCTCCTCGAGATGGCCGAAGTCCACCGCGGGCACGATGATGGCGTTGCGCGTAAGGGAGGGGTTGTCCGCCGTCTGCCGCTCGACCTCGGATACCGTGCCCACGAGTATGCCCTTGGGGAAGATGTCGCTCATGCCGCTGGTGACGACGATATCCCCGGGCACGAGATCGTAGCCCGAGGGCAGATAGTAAAGCTCGATCTTGCGCGCGTCCGTCGCGCTGAACAGACCGTGCGCGATGCCGACGTCGCGCGTGCGCTCGACCATGACGCTGACCTCGCTGGAAACGTCTATGATGGAGGTGACCTTGCTCCACGTCGCGCCGACGTCGGACACGCGCCCCACGAGGCCGGCCGAGCTGATCACGCACATATCCTTTTCGATGCCCTTGTTGCGCCCGGCGTTGATGGTGAACGTTTCGAACCAGACGCCCTGGTTGTTGCCTATGACGCTCGCCGTGACGTATTCGTAATCGCCGAGGGTTTCGACGTAATTCAAAAGCTCCTTGAGCCGCTCGTTCTCCGCCCTGAGGCGCTCGTTTTCCGCCTCCGCCGCCTCGAACCGCGCGAGGCGCACCTTGAGCTGCTCAAGCTCCTTGTCGGCGTCCGTCGTCTTGAACACGCGCTGGAAAAAGGCGATGATGGCGTTGGAAGCCTTGGCCGCGAACGTCTGCACCGGCTGCGCAACGCTGCCCGCCGCGCTCTCAATCCAGGTGACCGAGCGGTCCGCGGAGGTCGCGAACGCCAGCGCGCCCAGCAGCAGCACCGCAGCGAGCATGATCATCAAAGGCTTATTTTTGAAGATCTTCCTCATTGAAAAGACCTTTCACGCCAAGAATAAGAAACGCCGGATTTCCTGCTTATTATAATGGTAAGCGGAAACCGGCGCAAGCCGTGGGGAAAAAACGTCACACTCTGTTAACCCCGCCTTATGCGAGCTGCGCGCCCTCGAGCGCGTCCCGGTCGCCCAACAGGCGCAGCGCGCCGAGCGCCACGCACTCGAGCGGAGACTCCGCCGCGCGCACGGATATGCCCGTTTCATGCGCGAGCAGCCGGTCGAATCCCGGCAGCAGCGCGCCGCCGCCGGTGAGCGTCACGCCCGTGTCGATCAGGTCCGCGGCAAGCTCGGGCGGCGTTTCCGAGAGCACGCGCTTGACGGCGTCGGTGAGCTTCCTGATCACGGGTGAAATGGCGTGGCTGATTTCGCCGGAGTTGATCACGACGCGCGCAGGCAGGCCGTTCTCGAGGCTGCGGCCGCGCACCTGCATGCGCTCCATGCCGCCCGGCAGCGCCATGGCAAGCGTCAGCTTGACCTCCTCCGCCGTGCGCTCGCCAAGAGAAAGGTTGTATTGCCTGGCGACATAGTCCGCGATGGCGGCGTCGATGTGCCTGCCGCCCGTCCTGAGCGAAAAGGAGGAGGCGATGCCGCCCAGCGAGATCACGGCGATGTCCGTCGTGCCGCCGCCGATGTCCGCGACCATGGAGCCGACCGGCTCGAACGCGGGCAGCCCCGCGCCGACGGCCGCCGCGAGCGGCTCGTCGATGAGCATCACATCCCGCGCGCCTACGGCCCTGGCGGCTTCCTCGAGCGCGCGGCGCTCGACGTCCGTGACGCAAAGCGGCAGGCACATGGCGAGCTTTTTGCCCAGAGCGCCGTTTCGCCGGCCGACGGCCAGTTCGAGGAAGCGGCGCAGCATCTCGGCGGTCAGGGTATAGTCGGCGATCACGCCGTCCCGCAGCGGCCAGACGATGTTCACGCCGCCGGGCGTGCGCCCCGCCATGCGCAGCGCCTCCTCGCCGCAGGCGATGACCTCGCGGGCTTCGTCCGCCGTGACGGCGACCGCGCTGGGTTCGCGCAGCACGATGCCGCGCCCCTTGATGGCGATGAGCGTGTTGACCGTGCCGAGGTCTATGGCCACGGCGCGCGAGAGAAACTCAAACGGATTGAAAGACATAAGCACCCCCGAAACATTCGTGTTTACTGGAAAGTGTTGCCTGATTGTTGCTTTGTTATACAATTATGTTATACTTATCCGGAAATGCCCGCAGGGAGGACGAAATGCGGCTGATACTTGCATCCGGCTCCGCCAGGAGGCGCGAGCTCATGGAACTGATGGGATATGATTTCGAGGCCGTCTCGACCGGAGCCGACGAGGACATCGCCCCGTGCGCGCCGGGCGAATATGTGGAAAAGCTCGCGCTCGTCAAAGCGCGCGAGGTGTTCGCGACCAACCCGGACTCATGCGTCGTGGGCTGCGATACCATCGTGTGGCTCGACGGGGAAATCATCGGCAAGCCCCGGGACGGGGAGGACGCGTTTCGCATACTCAGACGGCTCGCGGGGCGCGCGCACGTCGTCTATACGGGCGTGGCGGTTCTCGCGCCCGGGCACGAAAACGTCTTTTTCGATGAAACCAGGGTGACCTTCAACCGGCTCTCCGACGCGGAGCTTCGCGCCTATATCACCACGGGCGAGCCGCTCGACAAGGCGGGCGCGTACGGCATACAGGGCCCCGGCTCCTTCCTCGTAAAGCGCGTCGAGGGCTGCTATTTCACGGTGATGGGCCTGCCCAACCCGCGGCTGTACCAGGCTCTCCGCGGGATCGGGATTTGCCCGCGCTGGATGCGCGGATAAGTTCTAATTTCGGATAGTCCCGTCTAGTTTGCCCGAACGCGTTGACTTCGCGGACAAAAGGAACTATCATCCATTCACAGGCCGCATCACAGCGGCCGGGGTCGAAAGGGTAGCGCGAGGGCTCCGGGGAAATACTCCGGAGCCCTCGCGTGTTCATGGGATTTTAGCGGGAGCGGGTGCGCTACGGATACCCCGCTCCCGCTTTTAATCTTTACACGTCATACTTCTTGAGCAGCGCGTCGAGCGCCTCGCGCAGCAGCGCCGC
>ERZ795030.392-NODE-392-length-68572-cov-6.790402_pt1 | contig 68572 bp, 70 predicted proteins | sample MGYA00375122_ERZ795030 | MGnify/ENA primary metagenome ERZ795030 (study PRJEB30165, sample SAMN05720146) | activated sludge metagenome | isolation source: anaerobic digester from wastewater treatment plant | place: Japan | collected 2015-04-20 ... | reverse complement strand
GACGCCTGTAGGTCTTGTTGAATTCCTTGAGGCTCGCCCTCACGAATTCTTTCCACAATCTCCGGTTTTCTCGGTCGCCTTTCTGGAGTTTGGCCGTTTCCCGCCGCGCTTCGTCCATCAATTCTTCGTTTGTTTCGGCCTCCTTGTTGAATCTCACGTAAAGTTTCACCAGATAATCGATCGGATCTTTTTTGAGCTCCGACCGGTCGCCCCACTTCTTGAAAGCGTAAAGGAGTCCGCCGAATTGGGTGCCCCAGTCTCCGATATGATTGTCTCCGATCACCCGGTACCCCTGGAAGCGCAGAAGGTTGACGATCGCCTGGCCGATGATCGTACTCCGCAGATGTCCGACGTTCATCGGCTTGGCGATATTCGGAGCCGAATAATCGACGACGATGGTTTTTTTGTATCCTTTTCTCGTCCGGCCGTAATTCTGTTTCTGCCTCAAGATCAGGTTGATTTCGTCTTCGAGCGTCTTATCCGAAAGAGTGAAATTCAAGAATCCTCCGGCGATATCCACCCGGCTGAAAAATCCTTTGGGCGCGAAATGGGTCAGCTGGTTTCTGATCTCCTTTCCGGCCTCGTCCGGAGAAATCTCGCGCATTTTGGCGAACTCGAAAGCGAGATTGGTGGAATAATGGCCGAAATCGGGATTTTCGGGAATGAAAACCTTGACCTCGTCCTCTTTTGTCGCCTCGGACAACAAATTAGCGATTTTTTCAAGCATTATCTATGATTATAGCGTATGGCCGTTTATGTCACCAACCGGAGCGCCAATTTCGAATACGACATCCTCGAGAAGATCGAGGCCGGCTTGGCGCTTCTCGGGTTTGAAGTGAAATCCCTGCGTTCGGGCAAAGCGAGCATCGCCGGAGCCTACGCCACGATCAAAGGAAACGAAGCTTTCCTGATCGGCGCGGAAATCAGCCCTTACCAGACCAAAAACACCCCAAAAAACTACGATCCGGGCCGCACCCGGCAACTGCTCCTGACCAGGGAAGAAATCAAGGAATTAACAGGTAAAATCAAGCAAAGAGGCTTGACGCTCGTGCCCATAAGAATATATAGTAAGGGCCGCACCGTGAAGCTCGAGCTCGGCCTGGGACGGAAAAAAAAGAAATTCGACAAGAGAGAGACCATCAAACGCCGCGAAACCTCGAGAGAAATCGAACGCAGTTTAAAAAAATAAATCCTGTTCTCGGAATCGGGATTTTCATACGGGGATGCCAGGCCTTGACGGACCGATGAATGGAAAATGGCAAGCAAAGCTTGGAAGAAGCTTTTAAATCCTCTTCCAAATTGATAAGTGCCAACTTATTCAGACAACCGGCTTTAGCCTACGCTTAAGCCGGCATCTCGCCGCCGATTCCCAATAGGCGAATCGCGAGGTGTCATACATTGGGATGCGTTCCGCAGACGCTTATAAGCGGAACAAAGGCAATAAGCAAAAGAATTCGTCTTTTTCGCCGGATATAAAGGGCGGATTCTTCTAAAATAATCCGGCTAAGCTTGTAGAGGTTTTTCACGATTCTCTCCGGACGCGAGTTCGATTCTCGCCATCTCCACCACATCCGATAAATAATTGTTTGCTTTCGATAAACATCGGGTTTATTCTCTAAGAAATAAGCACATTCAGAATGGAGGCGGATAGTATGAAACGTCCCATAATCGTTGTCTTCGAGGGGCTTTCCGGCGCTGGAAAATCGACCCAGGCCGCCATGATAGCCGACGTGTTTGGCAAAAAAGGCCTGAAAGTCGCCGTTGATCCCGGAGCCGATCATCCGGCCATCATCGCCATCCAAAACCTGGCCAAAGAGCTTCCTTTTATGAATCGCGAGAGGTCGGTTTTGTATTGGCTTTCATGGACCATCAAAGAAGGAATCATCAAGAGCTATATCGCATCGACGGACGCGGACATCGTAATCATCGATAGGCTGTGGGGAAGCGCCATCGCCTATAACAGCCTCGTCTTCGGGAAGAATCAAGAAATTTGGCAAGAACTGCCAAAGATATCGATCAAGCCCGATAAGACTTTCCTTTTTATCATCTCTAGGGAAACGGGCCTAAAAAGGAAGCAGTCGCCGACGCTCCGCGATCCGAAATTCTTCCAAGAGATAAGGGACCGTTATCTAGCATTGGCGGCCGATTGCGGCTGGGAGATCGTCGATGGCGAAGATCCCGTAGAACGGACAAACGAACGCTTGGTCGCCATATTGACCGCGCTGCTGTATATAGCCCGATGCGAGGAGACGCGGCCATGAAAATAACTATAGTCGGCGCCCCATGTACCGGAAAAACCATCCTCACCAGGGCCCTGACGAACGAACTCTGTTTGCGGGGCTATAACGCCGACATGGTGTCCGAGTATGTCCAAGGCTTTCTCTCGAGATACATCAGGCCATTTAAGACGACCGATCTCTTGGATCAAGTGATGATCTTCAGAGGGCAGCAGGAAAGAGAAAACGACCTGAGCCACAAAGACATCGTCGTCTGCGACTCTTCGACGTTCCTCATCTATACCTATACTCTGTTTCGCAATTTCGCGGCGGAAAGCGAACGGAACAGAATGGTAATCAAAGAGATGAGGAGGGACACATTGCGGGATCTTCCCAGCTACACCAGGGTGCTCTACCTTCCGCCCGTAGTGCCCTATAGGAAGAACTCTTACCGATGGACGACCGTGTCGGAGAATGATCGGAAGGGACTAGACGAAAAACTCCGAGCTTTCTTCACGCTCGAGAATGTTCTTTTTTCCGAAATCACGGCGACCGATATCGAAGAAAGGCTGAACCAATCAATGGAAGCTATCTCCGACATTCTCCCCGCTCTTTAGACAAGAACTTAGCCCTGCTTTACGCAGGGCTTTTCATTTATTAAGTTATTTCAAAAGACGGCAAAACCCTGGCGGCAATACTCCGTTGCGAATTATACTAAGATCGTGCTTCCCGTCTCTTCTTCTCTTGCCGCGCTCGGCCTCAATCCGAAAAACAGCGTCGTTATCGGCTCGGGAATATTGAACGCCCTCGGTCTTCGCCGAAGCCGCGATATCGACGTGGTCGCGACCGAAACGAAATATCGAAAGCTTGCTTCAAACAGCCGTTTCCGCCGGGAGCAAAGCCACGGCCGAGAGATCCTTATCGACGGCTTATGCGAAATCGGCGTCGACTGGACGGTTCTTGGAAAAACCTGGAACTTTAACGACTTAAATGGCCGCTTCATCGTCATCGACAACGTCCGCTACATCACCCTCGAATTTCTGTTTGAAGCCAAATGCGGCTGGATAAAAGATGGAACCGGCCGGCCGAAAGACATCGACGACGTAAAACTGATGGAAGCATATCTTTTGAACATAAGAAACCAGCAATAAAAGTGCGGCTTCCCGAAGCTTGACATATCTTCAATCTATCGGAGAATGGAATCATGATCGAAACAGAAATCAGGGCAAAAGTCGGTGACTTAAGGAAGATCGCGGATAAAATTATAAGTCTGGGAGGAGAGTTTGTCTCCAAAGAGCAACAAATAGACAAGGTTTTCGGACGGCCGGAAGATTTGGACGAAAACCACCAGATTATCGACGGACATTTCAGTAGCCGCATCCGCCAGAAAAGCGGAAAAATATCTTTGGACTTCAAAGAGATCAAAAGGGGCCAAAGCGGAATCGATATCAGCGCTCCGATCAATTCCATCGAGACCGGAGTAAAGCTTTTGACCGCCTTGGGCTTTGAAGAAGCCTTCAGCGTTTCCAAAGCCAGGGAAACGTACAAACTGAAAGATTTTGAAATCTGTCTGGATGACGTGGAAAAACTGGGCAGCTTTATCGAAATAGAATGGGTCGGCAACGGAGAAAACTACGATTCGGCTCTCCAGGAATGCAAATCGTTGTTGGAAGAAATCGACCCTTCGGCCGTACTGGAAAACAAGAAATACGGGGATTTGATGCAGGAATTGATCAATAGTCAAAAATAAGGATCTCGATTAAGGGTTTATTTGATTTAATATAGACAGCCAGCCGAAAATCCGGTACAAGTATTTTGTTCCGTACTTTAAGAAGAGAGGTGCAGAAATGTACGATTATTGGAGTCTGTCGCTTCCGACCGATATAGAAAACTGGCCCCCAGGGCTCCTAGAAAGAAGCATCGATACCGTTTTCGTCAGATTGACCCAAGAACAGGCAACGGCTCTAATAGCGACCAACTCCTATGGCTTAGAGATGAGAGGAGAGAAAGAGCCGGAGGCCGCCGCTGAAGTTTTGGATGAATTGCGGCTGATTCTCTCCAATGTCATCTCCGATCGATTTCCAGACGGAGCGTTTGTCCGTTTGGGCAGCCGGTCGCCCAAGGATTCCTTCGACGGCATAATCCACGGATTCAAATGCCATAACGGCCAAAGGGTGCTGGAACTGCTTAATGACAGCGAGCGCGTCTACGACGATCTTGCGTTGGCGAAACACCACAGCTATCTTCCGGTATTGGCGTTAAGAAAGTGGATCGATATCGCAGATTGGCAGGAATTCAGATCTTTCGTCAAAAATCGTAAACTCGCGGGAATCAGCCAGTACTACTACTATGATTTCTACCCCGGATCCTCCCGCGGATTCCGGAAATCGAAGCCGCTATCCGCGAAGAATGCGGGGCTGTCATTCCTCTTCTTCCGGCCGACGACATGGTTGTCGACTTCTTCGTGTCAGAAGAAAACGGCCGCCTGAAAGCGAAGATGGTCGAAATCAATCCCTTTTTCCGGGATACCGATCCTTGCCTATTCGATTGGGACGAGGATGATTTCGGCGCTTTCGAGTTTCGATACGTTACCGAACCGCCGGAAAAACCGGACTTAACGACCCTCCTCTGCGAGAAAGAAGACAAACCGGATTAAATTCCGGAAAACCGCCCCGGCCAAAAACCGGGGCTTTGCTTTTAAAAAAACCGGTCCCGGCGGCTGGATTCCGGTTTGACGGCCGGACTTTGAAATAGTATATTGAAAAAGCGTTAAAAGGCGTTTTATCCGAAACACGACCATAATTAATCCCAAGATAAACAACCAAATATCCGCTCCGGAACTAAGGGTTGTCGACGAAACCGGAAAAAATCTTGGAGTTTTTCCATTGGCCAAAGCTTTGGAAACGGCGAAAGCCGAAGGAATGGACCTTATCGAAACCGTTCCCGGAGCCAACCCGCCGGTCGCGAAAATAATGAGCTTCGACAAGTTCCGCTACCAACGGGCCAAAGAGCTCAAAAAACAGCGGCAGAGCGAAAGCCTGACCAAAGGACTGAAACAGATAAGGATCGGCGCCAAAACCGCCAAAAACGACCTTTTGACCAAAATCAAAAAAATAGAGGAATTCCTGGACGACGGCTATAAAGTGGAAATATTCTTGAGGCTGCGGGGAAGGGAAAAAGCCAACCCCGACTGGGCGAAAAAGAATCTCGAAGGGATGCTCTCGCTCATCACCGCCGAACACAAGATCACGAGCCCGATAAAATACAGCGGCAACGCCTTCACCGTCCAAATATCAAAGTAATATGAGAAAGACTGTCGGAAAAAGAATCAAAGTCACCAAAACCGGGAAGCTGATGCGCCGCAAAATGGCCCAATCGCATTTCCGCGCCAAAAAAAGCGGCAGCGCCATCAGGGCGAAAAGACCGTCCGTTAAAGTGAGCAAGGTTGATATCAAAACATTCAAGAAATATTTATAAGCCATGAGAGTTAAAAGAGGCGTTGTCGCCCACAAAAAAAGAGAAGCCCGACTGAAAGCCACCAAAGGCTTTCGCTGGGGCAGGAAGTCTAAAGAAAGGGCGGCCAAAGAGGCTTTGCTCCACGCGGGCCAGCACGCTTTCCAGGGACGCAAACAGAAAAAAAGGGATTACCGGGCCCTTTGGAACGCGAAGATCAATGCCGGACTCCGGGAAAACGGATTGAAGTACAGCTCTTTCATCAGTCGGATGAAGAAAGAGCAAGTCAAGCTCGATCGGAAAGTATTGGCGGATCTGGCCGAAAACCATCCCGAAACCTGGAAAAAGCTCGTCGAATCGGTGAAATAAAAAAGTCCCGCGTAAGCGGGATCTTTTATTCTACGAATTCCCGGATTTGGGAGAATTCTTATCCGCGTTCCGTCGCCTAGGCCGAATAAAAGCGTAGGCTTTTCTCAAAAGCTCCTGGCTGTCTTTATAAGGCGACAAAATATAACGGGCGTCGCGGTACAAAAACCAGCCGTAGCCCTCGTGTTCGGAGGAAATCTTTATGTTTTCGTCTTTGGTTTCGGCCAGATAAAAAATGACGATTTTGAAAATCGGTTCCTTGCCTTTGAAAAACCGGTAGCGCTCGTTGATCTTGAACCCTTTTTTGACGTAAAGCTTGGTCCGCGGGATGCCCGTTTCTTCAACCGTTTCCCTGATGGCGGTTTCCAGGCTCTTTTCTTCGGCCTCGATGTGGCCTTTCGGGAAATTCCAATAGCGGCCGCCGTGATAAAGTATCAAAAACTTGGGGCCTTGGTCGGTCTTACGAAAAACTATCAATCCGGCGGATATTTCTCGTTTCATAGATGAGCTTCCGATTTCCAGAAGAAACGGAAGAATGATTCAGTATCCATCAAAAACCGGTTTTTGGCAAATCAGCTGTTTTTCTTCAAAAAACCGAGGGCTTTTTCCATCGGCCAGGCGTTTATGATGTCGGTTTTCTTCGCCCAGCCGCGGCGGGCCTGGGCCAAGCCAAGGTCGAGGAATCTAAAATGGCGGATGCTGTGGCTGTCGGAATCGACGGAAAGCTTTACGCCCATATCGACGGCGAGCCTCACGTATTCGTCTTTCAAATCAAGCCTGTTCGGATAGCTGTCTATTTCGAGAACGGTTCCGGTCGTCTTGGCCGCCTTCATCACCGCCTCCATATCGAGCCGGAGCGGTTCCCTTTCCCCGATAAGCCGGCCGGTCGGGTGGAAAACGATGTCGCTCCATTTGTTCTCCATCGCCCTGATTAATCTTCTCGTTTGTTCTTTCTCCGGCAAATTGAAATGCGAATGGATGGCCACGCCGACGATATCGAGTTTCGAAAGCGCTTCGTCCGGCAGATCCAGGGAGCCGTCTTTCAAAATATCGACTTCCGCTCCCTTCAGAATCCGGAAATCGATTTTCTTTTTTTTGAAACCCTCGTTCAGCCGGTCGATTTCCGCCATCTGCTTCCGAAGCCTTTTTTCGTCGAGGCCGTTCGCCACTTTGAGGCTTTGGGTATGGTCGGTGATGGCGATGTATTCCAAACCGAGGCCGATGGCAGAGGCGGCGTATTCTTCGATCGAGTTTTCTCCGTCGCTCCAATCGGTCTGGACCTGGAGATCGCCTTTCAGTGATCCGTAATCCACGATCTTTGGTATTTTTTTCGCCGCGGCCGCCTGGATCTCGCCAGTATCTTCCCTCATTTCTGGCGGAACGTATTCTAGGCCGAGCGCCTTGTAAATTTCTTCTTCTGCTTTTCCGGCGATCATTTTGTTTCCTTTGAAGAGGCCGTATTCGTTCAGCTTCAATCCTCTTTTGATGGCCAGCTCGCGGAGCCGGATATTGTGCTCTTTGCTCCCGGTGAAATACAAAAGTCCGGCTCCGTAAGATTTCTCTTCCAAAACCCTCAAATCGACGTCCATGCCGTTTTCCGCCTTGACCGAAGACTTGGCCTCTCCCTTGCCCAAGACCCTGATGACCCAGGGCCGGCTCACGAAATGATCCATCACCGGCTTCGGTTTGGAAGAAACGGCCAAGATATCGAGGTCGCCGACGGTTTCTTTCCGGCGCCTGACCGATCCGGCGACATCCAGTTTTTTTATTTCTTTAAGGGTTTTCAGATCCTTGGCCACGGATTCGATCCATTGGAGCTTGTCTCCCAGGACGTAGCGGCCGCGGAACTTCTTGGCGAAAAAAACGCCTTTCAGGATGTTCTCTTCGCTTTTCTTTCCGAATCCGGCGAGCTTGCTTATTTTCCCGGTCGAGGCCGCTTTCTCGAGATCGTCGACGTTCCTGACTCCGAGTTTCTTATAAAGGATCTTTATCTTCCGCGGGCCCAGGCCCTCGATCCTCGTGAGTTCAGACACGTCAACCGGGGTCTTTTTCTTGAGGCTTTCGTAATATTTGATTTTTCCGGTTTTAAGATACTCTTCGATTTTCAAAGCCAGGGATTTTCCCACCCCGGGAATATCTTCCAGGGCCTTCAAGCCGCCTTTTTCGTATATCGAAGCGACGTCTTCCTCGAGCCCGGCGATGACGGCGGATGCCCGGTTGTAAGCCTGGGGCTTGAAAGCCACACCAGCCATTTCGAGATACTCGCCGATCTCTCCGAAAACGCGAGCTATTTCTTCGTTCGTCATTGAATCGTTTTCACCGAATGGTTCCTCATTTCCGGCGAAAATCCTTTTCTTTTCGGACGGGGGAAAACAATATCCGGAATGAGGAAGATAACGATGGCCGCGATCAGAGAAAGGATCGAGGCCACGATAAAAACCGCTTGGTATCCGAAATTGGCGACGATGACGCTTCCGAAATAACCGGAGATCCCCGAGGCGACTCCCAAAAAAGCGTGCTCGATGGACCAGGTGACAGCCGCCTTGTCTTTGTCGATGTGCCTCGAAAATATGCCGGACCAGGAAGGCGCGTAGAAAGCGAAAGCGAGCGCCTGGAAAGCGTGGATTGTGTAAAGCTGGGGAACGGTCTTTACGAAAACATACAAGAAAGAAGAAATGGAAACCAAAACCAGTCCGGCAATCAGGGTGTAAAAATCGTCTTTCTCGCCTTTGATCTTATCGAGCGCCGTCGCGAGCGGCATCTGGGCGATCGATCGGACCAGCCAATAAATGGCGGTGGTCACTCCGACCGTCTCCAGGGTCGCGCCTTGGACCTGACCGGTGACGAAAATGGAAAAAAGCGGGGAAATCATCCCCCAGCCGCTGAAAAGCACCAGATCGGAGATGATGAACGACCTGATGACGCGGTTGATGCGGAATCTCTTGAAAATATTCATAAAATCATTTAATTATATCAAACTTGAATCCGCCCTCTGCGAATCCGACCGCGACCTCGGATCCCCTTTTGATTTCCTCTTTGAGGATTTTTTCGGCAATGGGCGACTTGATGTGTTTGGAAATCGTTTCCCGGAGAGGCCTCGCGCCGAAAGCCGGATCGTATCCGAGTCTCGCGATTTCTTTCACCGCCGCTTCCTCGAAACGCATGGATATGCCTTGGCTTTCGTCCAAAGACTTGGCTAGGGAGCTTAATTGGAGTCCAGCGATCGCTTCCACGTCTTTTTCCGAAAGGGATTTGAAAACGACGATCTCGGAAAAACGGTTCAGAAGCTCGGGCTTGAAATAATCGACCAGCTTCCTTTTAAGCTCGTCGGTAATCATGGCCATGGTTTTACCCTCGTCGATGGAATTCTTGATGAAGGTGGAGTGGGCATTCGAGGTGGCGATGATGATGGTGTTCTCGAAATCGACCACCCGGCCCAGGGCGTCGGTGACGCGGCCGTCGTCGAAAATCTGCAGGAAAAGATTCAAAACGTCCGGATGGGCTTTTTCGAACTCGTCGAGCAAAACCAGGCTGTAGGGTTTTTGCCTCACCGGATCGGTAAGCATTCCGCCCATGTTTCCGCCGCTCGCGCCGATCAACCGGCCGTAGCTCGATTCGTCCTGATACTCGGACATGTCGACCCGGACCATGGCGTCTTCGGAACCGAATTGGATCTCCGAGAGGATCTTGGCGAGTTCGGTCTTGCCGACGCCGGTCGGACCGACGAAAAGAAAAGCGGCGATCGGGCCTCCTTTGCGAGAAAGCCCGCTCCGGTATTCACGGAGTGAGCGGCCGACCGCCGACACGGCCTCGTCTTGGTCGACGAGCCTTTGGTGGATAAGGCTTTCTATGTTCAAAAGCTGCTCGGCTTCTTCTCTGCCGGCTTTCCGCACCGGGATATTGGTCTTCTGCTCGGCGATCTTGACGATCATCTCCGACGTCAATCTTTTCACCTTGTTTTCCAAAGCCCAGGCCCAGGCTTCGTGGAGCAAATCCGAAGCCGAAGAAGGCAAGGGTTTTTCCCGGAAATACTTGCGGCTCAAGGCGACGGCCGTCTTGATGGCGCCGAGGCTGATCATCGTCCGGTTGTTCTTCTCCGACATCAGCATGTCGTAGATGAGAAACCTCACCGCTTCGTCTTCGGATATCTCCTCCACCCTGATCGTCTCGAAAGCGTCCATGAAAGCGCTGTCTTTTTCGACGTATTCGCGGTATTCCTGGGGGCCGGTCGCGCCGATGGTCGGGAAATCGTTGGCGATGATGAGCGGCAGGATGATGTTCGCCGCCGAAAGCTGGCGCTCGCCCGAAGTACGGCTCAGATTGTGGATGTTCGGAATGTATAAGATGATGTTTCCCGCCATCTGGATCTCGTGGAAAATCTGATTGATCCGTCGCTGGAGCTCCGGCTGGTCGGCGTTAGAAACCAGGCTGGAAACGTCCAAGGAAACGAGTCTTTTGTCGAATAAAGCGAGCGGCACTTTGTCGCGCGTGATCATGTAAGCCAGGTGCCCGACGATCGTTTCCTTGCCGACTCCGGGAAGACCCAAAAGGAGCGCGTTCGGCCGGCTGCCGCGACCGAGGACATTCACCATCCGCTGGTAAACCCGCTCGTGTCCGATGAGGAATCCGGTCTGCCCGGCTCGGGCGATATCCGTGAAATCCGTTCCGAACATATCGAGGGTCGGCGTCGGCCTCGAAGTCCAGGAGCGGTTCACCGTGCGATGCCTCACTCCGGACATTTGTCCGGCCAAGCCGCCGATGGTGATGGAAATGCCGCCGGTTTTTCTTTTGAAGACCTTCTTGACGCGGCCGAAGATCAGGGCCTCGTCGAGATCTTCGGAATCGATGCCGAACAAAGCGCAGATTTTCGAGCAATTTTCCGATATCGTGGCGAGCGCCCACATCACGTCGACCGGCATCACGTAATTGCTCACCTCGTCGATCGACTTCTCGAAAGCCCGCATGACGATTTCTTCGATCCTCTTATCGACTTCTTCCCGGGTTTGTTTCGGTTTCGGCTCGCGGGCCAGGTGGTCGTTTATCTTTTGGATCACTTCCGCCGGCTCGACGTCGAGCCTCTCGAAAGCCCAGATGACCTCCGGGAACTCGAAAAGCGACTTGGCGAGCCAGAGATCGTAGTCTCCTGACATAACCTGCTGTTTCCTCAAGGCGTCGGACAAAGCGTCGAGGCTCGATGGCGACAAATAATCGGCGGCGTTGATCCTGCCTTTTTGGGGCAGCCTCGTGAGCTCGCGCCTGCCCGAATCCTGGCGTAGGAAAGAACTCGCGAGATAAAGCGCGAGGATTATGCCCGGCCAGAAAAGCTCAGGCACCTTGGACAGAATGAAAATGAAAGCGGCCGCGGAAAAAACCAAAGTGGCCGCGAAACGAAACACCTTGACCAGGCTCTGGCCGATGACGCTAAGCCGCAAGAATGGCTCGTTAAAATATGTCTGTCTTGATTCCATAGGCTTCTAAAGTTTTATAAACCAACCACAAGGGAACGGCCGCCCAAGCGAGATAAACGACCGCGGCGAACACGATGACGAAAGAGTAGACGATAACCGCAAAAACGATCCTTATTGTCCTCACCACAAAGCCGACAAGGTATCCGAGAACGTTTCTCTCCTGGTAAAGGGGGTGGAGCCAGTAGCGGGCCGTCACCTTCAAGGCGAGCGACCGATCGAGCCATTCGAGGAATTTGACGGTCCAATCGGCGAGAAGATAAAAAGACGAAATATACCAATGCCTCAAAAAATCCCCGATCCTTACGAAAAACAGCCGGACAAAATAGAAAATCCAATCCATGTTTATGGTTTCAGTATACCCCGAAAACTCCGCCGAGGCTAAAAAAGCGAGTTTACCCTTTCCTCTTTGAAGATCTTGATTTTACCGTATTCGCCGTCGTATCCGGGAGCGATTTCCACTTCGCCCCGCCTCACTTTCATGATGCCTTCGGCTATCTTCGAATCGATGGCGGAAAAAAGCTCGGCTTCGGATTTGTCCATCAAAATCTCGAGCTCGGGAGCAACAACGGAAACGATCCGCTCGTATTCTTCTTTCACTTTTTTGGAAGACGTGCCCACTCCGTAAGCTTCGGCGATGATTTCGTCGAGCGGTATCAGGCTCTTGTAGGGCACCTTTTTTTCGTCGACGTATCCGTTCGGCCTATCGGCCAGCTTGTGAACGCGGTTCAAAACGCCGATGGTCAGAGGCTTGCTGCAGACCGGACATTTGCCGCCGAGCTTCAGCGTTTCTTCCGGAGACAAAGAAACTCCGCAATTCCGATGGCCGTCGAAATGGTATTTCCCCTCTTCCGGAAAAAACTCGATGGTCGCCAAGAATTTGGATCTGTCGCGGTTTTTAATGGCTTCCATGATCCCCTTTATAAGAAAGATCGGTGTCGAAAACATTGGCCTCCCGGCCGAGGCGTTGGAGAGAATGCGAATCCGAATTGGAAATCAAAGAAATATTATCTAAGTTGGAAAGCCTCCAGTTCATGGCCGGATCGCTCGAGAGTCCGGTTTCGATGGCGAAAATGTTCTTGGTCTCTTCGCCGAAAGTTTCTTCGAGCGAATCGAATCCAGACATGGATCCGAAAACCGAAAACCAGGGTGTCCAGGCGTGGGCCGGAACAAAAGCCGCCTCGGGGTTCACACCCAAGACTATTTTCAAAAGCTCTTCGGAGTCGAGCCCGATTATCGGGCGGCCGTCGGAAATGAGGTTCGCCCCGCGCCTGACCAGATTCTCGTTTATTTTCCGGACCGTTCCCATGTCCGGAGCGAAAACCAAGTTATGGACCCGGCGGGTGGCTCCGCCCCTCGAATAGATGCTCGAGATTTCGGTCGTTAGCAAAAACCTGGTTCCGCTGTCTCCGGACTTCAATCTGAAAAGCCCGGGCTCGGCCGGAACAAGAAGGCTTTCGATGTCGGCAAACCAGCGGGGATGGGTGAAATCGCCCGTGCCGATGACCTTGAGGCCTTTTTTCTTTCCCCAGACGTCGAGGTTGTCCAAAGTCATGTCCCGCGAAACCGCCCGGGAAAAAGAAGAATGTATATGTAAATCCGCTATGAATCGCATTTGTTTAACGGCTTTTCAAAAGCTCGATGTCTTTTTCTTTGACCGCCGCCAACTTGCGGCAGGATTTGTCTTCTCCGAGTATTTTACCCAGATATTCTCCGCCGAGGAAATAGGGCGAAATGACGTAATCGGCGCCGCGGTCGTACAAGGCTTTGGCGTCGGCGTCGCTCTCCGCCCTCAAGATTACCTGGGCCTTGGGGTTGCTCCGATGGGCCGTCTCGAGGACCACGATGTTGTCTTCGAACAAAGGGGCGGTCGAGATGACGAGCCTCGCATTCTGGAATCCGGCCGCTTCCCGCACGTCGTCCTCGGCGATGTCTCCGTAAATGACCCTGAGCCCCCGGCTTTTAAGGGAATTGACGATCTGCGGATCGAAATCGATGACCACGAAATCCTCGCCGATGTCGATCAAGGACTTGACGATGTTTTCTCCCAGGCGATGGCCGCCGATCAGAATGATGTGGTCTTTGTATCCTTCGACAGGCCCCGCGACCGCGGATTCGCGGACTTTCCTGAATTCCAACGCTTTCAAGGGTTTTTTGAACAAAGCGTAAAGTTTTTCTCCGTGCATCACGTAATAGGACGAACCGATGATGGTGACGACGGCGACGATCACCATGACGCTCACGTCGTTCTGGCTGAGGTGCCCGAGCTCGAATCCTTTCATCGCCACCACCAGGCTGAACTCGGAAATTTGGGCGGCGGTCAAGCCCACGAAAAAGGCCGTTCGGCTTTTGTAGCCGAGAGCCGAAACAACGAACATGGAGATGATCGGACAAACAACGAGGACAAAAGCGGAAAAGATCCCGGCTCGCCAGAGGATTTCTCCGTTCAAGCTCAGATTCATCTGGCTGCCGAGCCAAACGAAGAAAAGGAGAACGAAGAGATCCCTTATCCAGCGGATTTTCCCGGAGATCCCGTAGCGTTCGGCCGAACTGGCGAGGCTAAGTCCGGCCAAGAACCCCCCGACGACGATTCCGAGGCCGATCGCCGGCAGATCCATCAGGGCGGCGATGCCCAAACCCCAAGCCAAACTGAAAAGGAAAAGCGTCTCGCTTTTGGCGCCGAAATAATCCAAGACTTTGGGCATGAACCTGGAAAGGAGAATTGTCCCTATAAAAAGAGCCGCGCCCTTCAAAATGGTGATGGCGAAATCTCCGCCGAAGCTCGTTCCAGACGAAGCCCCCACTCCCTCGAGGAAAATGATCATGAGAATGGCCAGAAAATCCTCGAAGATCATGCAGCCGACGACCAGCCGGCCGTAAAGGCTGTTCAAATCTTTCTTCTCAGAAAGGAGCTTGACGATGATGATGGTCGAAGAAAAAGACAGGCTGAAGGCGATATAAATCGCCGGAATCGTGCCGAATCCGATGAATCGGCTCACGAAAAATCCCAGAATGACCACGAAAATGGTCTGCAGGGTTCCAAGAAGGATGATGTCTTTCCCGAGATGCCTGATCTTCTCCAGGTTCATCTCGAGCCCCACCATGAATAGCAGGAAGGCGATGCCGATCGAAGCGAGGGAGGAAATGACGTCGAGCGATCCGGGGCTGACGAACCCGAAAATGCCGATGATCGCTCCGGCCAGGATATATCCCAAAACCGAAGGCTGTTTCAAAAGCGTCATCAGAATCCCCAAGAGCGAAGCGAGGACGATCGCCAAAACTATTTCCGTAAAAAGCATAGGTTAAGTATAGATAAGAAAGATAATTTAGGGAACACGATTTGTGCCTCGGGAGGGAATCGAACCTTCATCGCAGGCTTCGGAGGCCCGCATTCTATCCATTGAACTACCGAGGCGGAACAAGAGGATTATACGGTGAGTTTGGAAAACCGGCAATTCAAATCGTTCTTTTGAAGATCTCGTACAAAGCTCCGACGACGAACGCGAAAACGATCAACCGATTCAGCCAGAATCTCTTGGATTTCAACTTCTCCCACATCAAAATGACGATCGCGCTTTCGAGGGCGATGAAAACCCCGCCGGCCACGGAAATCAGGCTGACGAGGTCGCGGCTCGCCGCAAAATAAATCGCGATCGGCGCAACGACCACTGCGGCCAAAGCCGCATTTCCGCGGAGACGGAAATCTTTTTCCAAAACCATTTTCAATTCGAGGCCGAGGAAAACATAGGAGGTGAAAACGGCGATCAGGCCGAGCCCGGCGACGAGAAGCTTCAGATAACCCGGCAAAAGAGCCAAATCGATCATGATGTCCCTTGCCGGAGCGCCGGCGGTGATTCCCAGCATGCCGACGATGAACAAAAGGTAGACCGCGGCCGCGCCTAAAGTCCCCCAAACAATCGCTTTTTTCATTTTTCTGATATCCAGTCGGTTTGCCTCGAAATAATCCTCGATCGAGGCGATGGCTCCGCGTCCGCTCAAAGAAAAAAGAAAAGGCCCGATCGGCAAAAGCCAGAGTGCAATGTCGCCTCTTGGCCAGAGAGGAACGCTTCGCCAAAAACCGGCGCCGGTTTTCAATCCGAAGAAGGCCACCGTTCCCGCGAGTAAAACCATGAAAAGCGTCAGCAGGTTGTTAAGCCCGGCGATTCCTTTGATCCCTAGGGCGATGCCCGCGCTTCCCAAAACCCAAAACAAAATCACGGAGACAGAAAAGCCGGGAAACATCAGCTTCGCGAAACCTTCGGCGAGAATCAAATAGATCGTCAGGGCGAGGGTCGTGCCCGCGACCAGAGAAACCGCTCCGATCAAGAATCCCTTTCGGCCCAGATAATGCCGGCTCTGGCTCGCGAAACGGCGACCGGACTTGTCCGCGATGACGATGTCTCCGTAGAAAACGTGGATCAAAGACATGACTCCGGTGAACGCCAAAAGATAAAAAAGCCCGGCCAAAATGCCGGAACGGCTCGTCACGTACGGCAAAGAAAACATGCCGGCGCCGATAATCAAGGACGCAAGCATGCACGCCGGAACGACGATTTCCTTATACGATCTTGAAAACTTCATCGCCCTCGCGCGCTTCCCTGCCGATTTTGATCCCGACTTCTTCGCCTTTGCTCGCCGAATCGATCGCCCGGTGGTCTATCTGCATCGAAGTGTTCTCTTCGGAAAAGTCCGTTGTTTTTCCGAGAATCCTGATCTTGTCGCCTATTTTCAATCCGTCGGAAAGCTTGATGATGGCCACGCCGAGTTTGTCGTAATAATGGGTGACCACGCCCACTGGTTTTTCCATTTGTGAAATTGAGTTCCGACCTTTATGCGTCTATCTTATGCCGTTTTCCTCTTCCAGCTTGGAGACGATGGCGATAAGCTTGTCGAGCAGGGTTTTCGGGTCAGAATCGTAAACGATGCGGTCTTTCATCTCTTCCCCGCGGAAGGATTTTTCGATGATGGTCTTGATGGCTTCGTCCGTCACCCATTCTCCCTCCAAGATGCCGATCGGCTTCTTGTCCTCGAAGGCGATGGTGAATTCGTTCAACGTTCCCATACGGCCGCAGCCGACGACGACGGCGTCGGACATCCGCGTCAGCAAAAGGTTGCGGCCGGAATACCCGTGGCCGGTGTACATGATGATGTCGTGATAATCGACCGGCAGCTTGAAAACCTTTATGTGCTCCTGCTTTGATCCGGCCGGAGAAACTCCGACAACGGTTCCTCCCTCGAGCTTGGCGCCTTTGGCCGCCCAGAAAGGAAAGCCGGTGGTGGCGCCGTCGACGAGGACCGCGCCGTGCCTGATTATTTCCCGGCCGAGTTCTTCGGCCTGCTCAAAAGCCTTATCCCCGCAATGGGAGGTTTCGGCCGCTCCGGAAACGCAGATTTTGTATTTAAGTATCGGCTCGGGCATGTTGTTCTTTTTGTTTTCTTTATAATATCACACTCTCGCCTTTGCTCGGCACCTCCGTCGGAACCGCCAACTGATCCGCGGCCATGGAAGCGAACTTGACGCTCGCTTCCGCTTCGCCGTGGACGACGAATATCTTTTTGAGGCTGTCTTTCATCGGCCGAAGCCACTTCAGCAATCCTTCCTGGTCGGCGTGAGAAGAATAGCCGTCGATCGAAAGCACCCGGCAGCGCACCGGCACTTCCTCACCCATGATCCTCACTTTTTTCTCGCCGTCCAAAATGGCCCTTCCGACCGATCCCTTCACCTGGTAGCCGATAAAAAGGATGGTGCTGTTTTTGTCCGGAAGATAACGAAGCTCGTGGTGGATGATGCGGCCGCCCTGCGACATGCCGGAACCGGCGATGATCACCTTGGGCATGGGAACGTCGTTGATCATCTTCGATTCTTCGGTGGTCAAAGTGGTCTGCAATCCCGGAAAATCGAAAATGGCGTCTCCGCCGCGGAGCTTTGCCAAAGATTCGGCGTCGAAATACTCGGGGTTCAAGGAATACTTCTTGTAGATCGTCGTCAGCTTGATGGCGAGCGGGCTGTCGATGAAAATCGGCACCGGAGGAATCCGGCCTTCGGAAACGAGAGAGTTGATTTCGTAAAGGAGCTCCTGGGTGCGCTCCAAGGCGAAAGTCGGAATCATCAGGGCGCCTTTGGATTTGACCGTGTCTTCGATGGCATTCTCGAGCAGATCCTGTCTCGTCTCGAGGTCCTGGTGCCGCCGGTCGCCGTAAGTCGATTCGACCAAAACGTAATCCGCTTCGTTCACCAGCTCCGTGTCTTTGACGAGCGGCGCCGGGACGTTGCCGAGGTCTCCGGAAAAAACGACTTTCTTTTTGACGGCGCCGGATTCGACAACGCCATCGTCGTTTTTTTTCGGTTCCGTGGCCGAGACGACGGCGAAACTCGATCCCATGATGTGCCCGGCGTCGTAGAGCTCGATCTCGAAATCTTTGATTTTTTTGATCTCGTGATAGCGGATGGATGTCCAAAAGCTCAATGCCTTTTCCACGTCGTCCAGGTTGTAGAGTGGCTCTTTTCCTTTTCCTTCGGCTTCGTTCCTCAAGAGCTGCTCGGAATCGAGCAGCAATTCCTCGGCGAAGTCTTTTCCCGGAGGCGTGGAAATGATCGGGCCCCTGAACCCGCTTTTGACGAGACGCGGCAAACGGCCGATGTGATCGATGTGGCTGTGGGTGGCGACGACGGCGTCGATTTCCTTCGGGTCGAACGGGAACGGCTTGAAATTGGAATCTTCGCAATAACTGCCGCCCTGTTCCAAGCCGCAGTCGATCAATATTTTGGCCGGCTTTTTATCTGGATCGAGCGGCTCGCTCTCCAAAAGATAACTTGAGCCGGTCAGGTTTCCGATTCCGCCTAAAAAAGTAAGTTTCATACATAGATTATATCCCAAAGGTTTTATCGAAGAAAAATGTTCTGGACAAAAGATGATAAATGTGTTATTATTAAAATATAGATGATCTTCAAAAGGAGGAGAGGCGATTGCCTTGCGAAGTCACAAAGGTCAGCAAGGGGAGGGTGTCGGTTTCGACACCCGAAGGAGTGGAGCTTACTTTTTATCTCGATCCTAAGACAAAGAAACCTTCTCTGCTTTCAAGAATCAATCACTTCGGAGGCAGCACTTGGGTCGAAGGCGGTAGCTTCTCCGAAGCCGTCCGCATGGCTGCCGGAATTTTCCGCGATCCGCGGAAAGCCGAAGCTCTGCGGAACTCGTAGGGGGCGACGATGCGCGCGCCCCTTTTTATTTCACTTTTTTGAGCGCTTCTTTCAGCCTCTCGGCCGAAGTTTTGAGGCTCGGATTTATTTTCACCACTGCCTCCTTGGCGTCTTTCGATTTGTAACCGAGCTCCAAAAGCGCCTGATAAACGTCTTCGTCCCAGGCAGCCGATTTTTTCCCGGATTCGGGAACGAAAATCTTGTCTTTGAGTTCGGTGATCAGTCTTTCGGCGGTTTTCTTTCCGATGCCGATCGATTTTACGAGAATATCCCTGTTCCCGTCGGCGATGGCGGATTTCAAGTCTCCGACAGGCGCCAGGTTCAATATCCCCAGAGCGGTTTTCGGGCCGACTCCGGAAACCGTATTCAAAACCCCGAAGAAATCCCTTTCTTCTTTGTACAAGAACCCGTAGAGGTCGAACCCTTCGTCTTTTTTTATCCTAAGCTCGGTGTAGAGCTTGATTTCTTTTCCGATCTCGGGAAGTTTGTTCTCGGACGAAGCTGGAAAAAAAGCTTTATACCCCATTCCGGAGGTTTCCACGACCACGTATCCCGATCCCTTTCCCGCCAGTTTGCCTTTTAAGCTGTAAATCATATACTTTGATTATATGACGAACGAGGATTTAGAAAAATTCGAGAAGAGGTTGCTTCAGGAAGAGGCCGAAGTCGAGGCCAAGCTCAAGGCCACGCCGGACATCATCGAATTCGGCGATTCGCAGGACGAGGATACCGAAGAAGCCGACGAGTCTGCCGCGGCCGACCTCCAGGCGAGCAAACAGGACATCCTTCTCCACAAGCTCGACGATATCCGCTCGGCTTTGAACAAAATAAAAGACGGGGTTTACGGAAAATGCGAAATCGGCGGAGAAGATATCGAGACGGAAATACTCGAATTGAACCCGTCGGCGCGCTATTGCCGGAAACACAACAAGTCCGAAAGCTGATTCTCCGCCAAGCCTGTGAGGAAGACAATGAAGGCCGACTCGACGTCGGCCTTCATATTGAAAACGCCGGCTGTTTAGCCGGCGGAAATCGTCTATTCGTTCAGTTTGCGGCCGTGGCCAAGTCGCTTTCCAAAGGCTCGGCTCCGGGAACCACGAGCTTCACGCCCTCGGTCAAGATTTTCCCTTTGTTGAAAGCGTAAATCTGCTGGGCCGGCACATGGTAGACATCGGCGATCGATTCCACGGATTCGCCGGAACGGATTTCGTGAAGCACTCCGGAAACCGGAAGAATGACGAGGTTCATGTTGGTTTTGATCGTCCGATTGGTCAGACTGTTCGCCCAGACGATCGTATCGATCGAAATATTGAACTTTTTAGCGATGGAAGTAAGGCTGTCTCTGGAGAGAACCTTGTAAACGAGGGTCTCGGTTCTCGCTTCCGGGTCGTCTTCGACCGTTTCCGAAGCTTCGAATAAAGCACCTTCCATGATCCGCTCCCGGTTCAGCCCGTCGGAAATCACCTCCGCCTGGGACACGATTTCCGAAGAAGCGGCGAGCGAGCCGTCCTGGCGCAGACCGAAGAGGACCGATCCCAAAGCCGAGTTTTCGGCCATGAACTGCGATAGCTTTTTGGCTTCGCTTTTTGCTAAAATACTCTGGCCAAAACCCGCAAAAAATATGGCGAGTCCTATAACCGCCAGGAGAACATATCTCGATTTGTGGGTCAAATTACTAATATGCCCATCATACCACAAAACCTGAACGATCGCCAGTTAGAAGCGGCCACTGCCGGCGACGGACCGCTTCTCATCACCGCCGGCGCCGGATCCGGCAAGACCAAAACCCTGACCCAAAGGCTGGCTTTTCTGCTCGAAAAAGGCGTTCCGGCCGAGCAGATCGTCGCCATCACCTTCACGAACAAAGCGGCCGAGGAAATCAAAAGACGGGTTTACCCGGAGATAAAATCCCGCGGCCTGCCGTTCCTCGGCACTTTCCATTCGCTCGGCGCGAAAATCCTGCGGCAGGAGCCGTCTTTCGGGCGGACCCGGGGTTATGTCATTTTCGACGACGATGATTCCTCGAGGCTAGTCAAAAACATCATCAAATCTCTCGATCTCGACAAAGAAAGGTTTCCCGGAGCGAGTTTTGTGGGAAAAATCTCCAAAATCAAAAGCGAGCTTTTGCAGCCGGAAGACTTGGGAGACGATCTGGCTTTGAAGATATTCGAAAAATACGAAGCCGGGCTGGCCGAAGAAAACGCTTTTGACTTCGACGACCTCATCGAAAAAACCGTCAGGCTTTTCCGCGAATCTCCCGACGTTCTCCGGGAATACCGGCGCAGATTCAGGCATATCCTTGTCGACGAATACCAAGACATCAACCAGAGCCAGTACGAACTGGTGCGCTTGCTCGCTTCCGAACACCGTAATTTGAGCGTCGTCGGCGACGACTGCCAAAGCATCTACAGCTTCCGGGGGTCGGACTTCCGGAATTTTCTCAATTTCGAGAAAGACTGGCCCGAAGCCAAGATCGTCACTCTGGATCAGAATTACCGCTCCACCAAAAACATCATCGCCGCGGCCGGCGGAGTCATCGGCCACAACACGCTCCAGCGGCCGAAGAACCTTTGGACCGAAAACCCCGAAGGAGATTTGGTTCATGTCTTCGGAGCCTACAACGCTGAAGACGAAGCCGAATGGCTTTCGGAAAAGATAATCGGCTTGGGGAACTACGAGAATACGGCCGTGCTTTTTCGCACCAACGCCCAGTCGCGGCCGATCGAGCAATATTTCATCTATAACCAAATCCCTTACCAGATCTACGGCGGGCTGAAATTCTACGAAAGGAAAGAGATCAAAGACATCGTCGCCTGTTTAAGATACGGATTCAACCCGAAAGACTCGATCAGCCGCGAACGCATCGAAACGTCTTTCAATAGAAAGCCGGCAGCCGAGCTTGTCGAACGGCTTCCGGAAATGGCCGTTTCGCTTTCTCCGGCCGAGCTCATCGGCTTCGTTCTCCAGACGACCGACTATCCGGTGTTTCTCGCGACCAAGTTCAAAAACTCCGAAGAACGGATGGAGAACATCGGCGAGTTGGTCAATTTCGCGGCCGGATCGAACTCTCTCGAGGAATTGCTCGAAAAAGTCTCGCTTTTCCAGGCGACCGACGAGATGAAAGCAACCGGCGAACGTCCCGGAGTCAAAATGATGACCATCCACCTTTCCAAAGGACTCGAATTCCAGAACGTCTTCGTTTGCGGAGCGAACGAAGGCATCTTGCCGCACCAACGTTCGCTCGTTTCCCAAGACGAGCTCGAAGAAGAGCGCCGGCTCATGTACGTGGCCATGACCCGGGCCAAAGAAAAACTGTTCTTGAGTTTTTTCAGCTTTCCCTCGCGGTTTCTCTACGAAATCCCGCCGGAGCTCGTCGAGTTCGACGGCATTAAGCCCGAAACCGACGAGGATACGATATACTTGGATTGATGAGGCGCCTCGGCCAGCATTTCTTGAAAAACCAGGAGGTTCTCCGGAAGATCGCCTCGGCTTTGGAAATCTCCGAAGCCGACACGGTTATCGAAATCGGTCCGGGCCACGGAGAACTGACCAGGCATATTCTGGACCGAAAGCCGCAAAGGTTGATCGCGATCGAAAAAGACAAGGGTTTGGCGATTAAATTGGCGCACTCTTTTCCGAACCTGGAAGTGGTTCTCGGCGATGCCTTGGAAGAACTACCTTCGATCGCTAATGATTTGGAAGGCGACTACAAGCTCTGCGGCAACATTCCTTATTACATCAGCGGCTATCTTTTCCGGACAATCGAAAACCTTCCGAAAAAACCGACGCTTTCGGTCTTTACCGTCCAAAAAGAAGTGGCCGAAAGAATCGCGGCCGAGCCTCCGAAAATGAATTTGCTCGCGGCGAGCGTCCGCTTCTGGGCCGAGCCGAAAATCGTCTCTTTCGTCTCCAAAAAGGATTTTTCTCCGTCGCCGAAAGTGGATTCAGCGGTCATTCTCCTGAAAACCCGTCCGGCCGGATCGCCGGCCGATCGGGAAAACTATTATCCGTTCGTAAAGGCGCTTTTCAAGCAACCGAGAAAAACCGTTTTGAACAACCTTTCTTCTCTTGAAACCGACAAAGAAAAACTCAAGGAAAAACTGGAAAAACAAGGAATCGATCCTTCTTTGCGGGGCCAGGACCTTTCTTTTAGCCAGATTCTCGAGCTTAGCCGTGTTTTCGCGGAGTAAAAATGGTATTATTTCAATAATGCGCAAATATTTTCTCTTGATCGCGGTTGTTTTGTCGGTTGCGGTCATTACCGGAAAAGCAAAGGCGGCTTGTTTCCCTCCTGGGCAGAGTTGCGATCCCCGAGATTCGAGCTCTTGTTCTGTCGGCAATTATTGCTCTCCTACCTCTTCAACAACGGGCACTTGTTATTCGGCGAGCGGTCCGATCGGAGAGCCCCAGTGCTGCCAAGTGGGCATGGCGAGAGAATGCCCTACCGGCTACGCTTGCGTCGCCGCCTATGCCGGCTATGATTCCGGCCAATGCTACATCGCCGAGGAAGCGGAAAGATATATCGAACAGCAACAAGCCGAATTGGGTCTTGCCGGATCAGCACAAGGAGAATCGTGCGGCCGATTAAGCGAAACAGACGAAGAGGGCAACGAACGGACATATTTCCAATCTTGCCGAAGTCCGCTGACTTGCGCTTACTTTCCCGATTCTACCCAAGGCGTTTGTGAATCAACGGAAGAATCGGGCTGTTTGCTGCCGCTTCTAAGCCTCAATATCTTCGGCACGATCGCCTGCTTTCTCACCAGCATAGTCGGCGGCATCGTGAAAGTGTTTGTTCAACTATCCGTCCAACTGATGTCCGGAGCGATCGCCTTGAACGAAACCATTTACGGACCGGCTAGCCTGGCCAAAGTGGGTTTCGACGTCGTACTCCAATTCGTCAATATATTTTTCGTGTTCGGAGTACTCATCATCGGTTTCGCTACCATGCTAAAACCGGTCTTCCCCAACTTCAACCTCCTGAACAAAATCGGGAAGGAAAGGCTGCCTCAATTCCTTCTCGCTTTCTTCCTCGTCAACTTCGCTTTCGCTTTGGCCGGAATGTTCATCAGTATTTCCGACGACATCACCAGGTCTTTGAGCCAAATGGTTTCTTCGTCAAACGCCTGGAGATATTTTGGGACGATTCCCACCATGAAAGGATTTTTATTGGGGAATATAGAAGGCGCTTTACAATTGATCTTCGTGCCGCTTTTGACCGCTCTTGTCGGCGTCGGCATGATTCTCACGATGCTGGCCATCGCCATCATGTTTTTCATCCGTTGGGCATACCTGACTTTTCTCGTCATTATTTCGCCTTTCGTGATTTTCATGGAGGTTTTTCCGGTCGTCACCTTCAAGAACCTCGGTTCGTTCAAGAATTGGAGCGAACAGTTCGTCCGCTGGCTGCTTTTTGCGCCGGTGATGACGTTTTTCATTTATATCATCCTAAGTTTGAGCTCCGCCGGGCTCGACGGCACTGCCAGTACGGTTTTTGGAGCCTCTCTCGGGTTATCCGTCGGCAGATTGGTTCTTCAATTGATTCTGCTTATCATCGGATTGCAATGGGCTAACAGCCTTAGCTTGGGCGGAGGAAAAGCTGTCTTGGGAAGGGCGGACAAAGCGTTGAACGCGGCCAAGAAGTGGACCACCCAAACTTTATCCGAAAGACTCTACAGACAGCCTTTGGCCGCCGTAAGAAGAGAGGCCACCCAGGTTGCGCAAGAACGGCTTAAAGGGCCTACCAGCAAAGAAAACGTTGCCAGACTTTTGTCGAGCGAGAGCCCCGTTGACCGCCTGAAAGGAACCACTCTCGCCAGAATCTCCGGAGGCGTCAAGAAACAGCAAGAAGCCGTCGGCAAACAGACAATCGATGCTTATAAAGCGGAGTTCCAAGGACTGTCCGACGAGAATATCGCCAGCCTCATTCCGAGACTGAGCGGAGCTCGGCTGGCCGTCGCCGTTAACAGAATTGTCGGCAAGAAAGAATTTTCCAAGGTTCAAGCTCCGGCCGCCAAGCTGTTGAATCCCGACTTCATCAGGACGTACAAAGGACTGGGTTTCAAAGACGACGATCTCTTCAAACGGCTCGGGTTGAACGTAGATATTTACGAGGCTCTGAGGGCTTCTCCCGCCGACCCCGAAACGATCAGGACGAATATATCCAAGTTTGTCGACAAGCTCTCTCCCAAAGACGCGAGGCAGATGCTCGTCGGCTCCATTTTCGTTGATCTCCAAGATCCAAAAGCGGTCGGGAAAGCCGTGATTCCCGACCCGCAATCCTTAAGCGCCATTCAAGAAAATCTCGTTTTGGAGATGTACAAGAAAAATCCCAATCTTTTGAAAGAACTCATGAAAGCCGAAGGAGTGAACACGAGCAATCTCTTGAGCATCACCGGCGCGGCGAAGAGAGCGGCCGAAACGCTTCTCGAGACACAAGATCTGCAGCTATCCGCCAGGCTTAGGTCTTTCGCCGAAAGCAGCGAAAGAAAGTTCTATCGGGAAGGAACGGAGACGGCCGCGAAAGAGGAGGAGAAAAAAGAACCCGAACAAAAATCGGAAAAGCCGGAAGAGGGAAACAAGAAATAATCATGGCCAAAGCATGGGAGAATCTTCCTATCGAAATAAAAGAAGTCCTGCTTAGCGATGAATATACCGGCCTACTCGAATCTCTAAAAGCTTCTTTCAATTTAAACGAAGCCCAAGCGAACGTCGTCGAAGAAACGAGCGACGATGTTTTGTGGGGAGACGTTTCCCGCAGCGATTTTCCGAATATTTTGAGACAAAAACTCCCCGAATTGAACGAGAATGCCTTGAACCAGATCGCTTCCCAATTGAACGACAAGGTGTTTTCCGCGATCGCTCCTTTCATAGTTCCCGGAACCGCCCCGAACGCCGATGTCCAGGAGACGCAAACACCACCCCCTACTCCCGCGGCCGCAAACATTCCTCCGGCCGCCGATACTCCGCAGCCTGTTGCCGCGCCGCCGGCTCCGATCCCCCCTGCTCCGGAACCCGCAGCCCAAACTCCGGCTTCGACTCCTTATATTCTCCACCAAGAAGCGGCTTTCAAGACGCTTTCGGAAGAACACAACATCAATTACGAACCGATCAAACGGGCTTTTTTCAGTTCGAGCCAGCCCTCGACTCCGACTTTCAAAGAGCCGACCGGTCCGGCCAAGATCCAATTCAGCGGGCAAAAACCGGAAACCCCGGCTGCTCCGAAAAAACCTGAAGCCGCCAGAACCGAGGCTTTTGTCCCGAAAATCGTGCATTATTCGACACTCATGACGCCCTTGAGTCCTTTCGGAAACAGCCGAGAACCGATCAATCCGCAACCGACGATCGCACCTGAACCACCGGCTCCGGTCGCTCCGCCTGCGGCAACACCCGAACCCAAGGTCCCGCAAACCAAATTCAACGACGAGATCATCGAAGAAGTGGCCAAATCCGCGGCTTCTCCGGAAAACAAAAAAATAGACTTAAAAGACCTTCCTTTGTAGAATTAACTAAGTCCTTCTTCGATCAGAAAGGCTTTAACGATGCAATTTTTAGTTCCGCAATTTGTTTCCATCGAGAACCGCATCATCGGTCCCCTGACCTTGAACCAGTTTATATATCTGGCTATTCCGGCGGCCATTTCCTATTTCTTGTATTTCCCGCTCGCCAACTGGCTTTGGATAGTCATCGCCGGAATCTTGATGGGAATCGGCAGCGCTCTCGCTTTTGCCAAAATCAACACCCGGCCGCTTCCCGCGGTGATCAAGGCCGCCGCCTATTACCTTATCCGACCAAAGGCCTACGTCTGGCCGGCCTATTCCGAAGAAAAACTCGTCGCCGTCACCACTATCAGAGCTCCGGCCAGACCGTCTTTGACCACGCTTTTCGAACGCATCACGACGAGCATTTCTCCGGTGCCCAAGCGGGAAATGTCTTTTGAAGCGGACTTCATCAGGAACCAAAACGAATGGCGGCAAAGATACGCCATCATCCAAAAAATAACCGGCGAAAAAGAATCAGTCCGCCGGATCGATTACAGATAATCCATGGCCAGGGAAACCAGAAACATCTCTTCGGAAAGCGTTTTGCCGGTCAAAAAGATCGAAGGCAATTCGGTTTTCCTTAAAGACGGCGGACTCCGCAAGGTCATCATGGTGAACGGAGTCAATTTCGATTTGAAATCGAGCGAGGAGCAGCAGATGATCCTCGCCGCTTTCGCCGATATGCTTAATTCGCTCGATTATCCGATCGAGATCAGCGTTTCCTCGAGAAAGTTTTTCATCGACGACTACCTTAACCGCTTGAAAGAAAGAGAAGACCAGGAGAAAAACGAGATGATGCGGAACCAGATCGCCATCTACCGGGAATTCATCGAGGCTTTCGTTTCCGAAAACGCCGTCATGAAAAAAGGATTCTTCATCACCATCCCCCACGAAATCATCAGCCTGCCGGAAATAGGAAAAAGACAAGAGCCCGGGAGCCAGACCGAACCAAAGGCCGTCCGCGAAGCTGAAGAAAAATTGAATCTCAAAGTCGAACAGATCATCAGGGGGCTCCATCGTATCGGGCTCCGGGGCATTGTCCTCGAAGAAGCCGAACTCCAAGAGCTCTTTTACGGCGCTTTCAATCCGGGAGAAAAATTGAATCCGGCCGAAGCCCAGAAATTCATCGGCCCCCGGAGATTTGAGATCTCCCCGAGTTCGCTCAAAGTGAACAATCTTGTGGCGAAGACCCTCTTCATCTCCGGTTATCCGCGCTATCTCGCGAGCGGCTGGATGTCGGACATCATCAACCTCGCCGAATTGGCCGACATCTCCATCCATATTTCTCCGACCGAGACCCGAGACGTCCTGCGGCAGCTCCGCAACCGCTCGGCCCAAGTCCAGGTGCAGATAATGGAGCTCGAGGAAAAAGGCCTGGTCCGGGATCCGATGCTCGAAACCGCCCTCTATGACATCGAAGCTCTGCGCGACAACCTCCAACAAGCCCAGGAAAAGCTTTTTTCCGTCGGCGTCTACATGACCGTTTTCGGGAGAGACGTTTCGGATTTGAACCGCATTTTCGATCGCATCTCGAGCGGGCTCGAGGCCAAGCTCGTCTACGCCAAGCCATTGCTTTTCGAGAACCTTCAGGGATTCTACTCCACCCTGCCCATAGCCGAAGACCGCCTGGAGATCGCGAATCCCTTCAACACCAACACCCTTTCCTCGTTTTTCCCGTTCGTCTCCGCCACCCTGTCTTCGGACGAAGGTGTGCTCTACGGCATCAACCGCCACAATAACACGCCGATCATTTTCGACCGGTTTTCCTTGGAAAACGCCAACACCGTCGTCTTCGCCAAGGCCGGTTCGGGAAAATCATACGCTACCAAGCTCGAGGTCTTGAGATCCCTCATGGTCGGCGACGAGGTGATCATCATCGATCCCGAGAATGAATATCAAAGCCTGGCCGAATCGGTCGGCGGATCGTTCATCAAGATCTCGCTCGATTCCTTGAACCACATCAATCCCTTCGACGTTCCGCCGATTCCGGAAGACGAAAGTCCGAGCGAGATCCTGAAATCGCACATCGTCAACCTGACGAGCCTGATGAAGCTCATGTTCGGGGAGATCAAGCCGGAAGAAGAAGCGGTCATCGACCAGGCCATCACCGAAGCCTACGCCTCGAAAGACATCACCCCGAACAAAGATTTCTCGGGAAGCGTTCCGCCCCTTCTCGAAGACCTGGAAGAGATATTTAGGAACATCGAAGGCGGCCGGACCATGGCCGACCGGCTCTACCGCTTCACTAAAGGGAGCTACGCCGGATTTTTGAACAAGCCTTCGAATATCGACACCGCTAACCGCTTGGTCGTTTTTTCCATCCGCGACCTCGAAGACGAACTCCGGCCGATCGCTATGTTCATCATTTTGAATTTCGTCTGGAACCTGGTGCGGGCCGATTTCAGAAAGAGGCTGATGATCATCGACGAGGCCTGGTGGTTGATGCGGTATCCGGATTCGGCTTCTTTCCTTTTCGGGCTGGTGAAAAGAGCGAGGAAATATTATCTCGGCATCACCACCATCACCCAGGACGTCGAAGATTTTTTGAGTTCGCCTTTCGGACGGCCGATCATCACCAATTCCTCGCTCCAGCTTCTCTTGAAACAATCGCCCTCGTCGATCGAGCCGACGGCCAAGGCCTTCGGCCTTTCCGAAGCCGAAAAGAATTACCTTCTCGAAGTGGATATCGGCCAAGGCTTGTTCCTCGCCGGCATGACCCACGCCGCCATCGAAGTCGTCGCCTCTCCTTTCGAGCACCAGATCATCACCACCAATCCGGAAGAAATCCTCTTGGCCGGAGAAGAACCGGCGAACGCCTAGATGTCCCAAAAAATCTCTCTACCCGAAAGCATAATCCTTTTTCTGGTGGCCATCGGAGCCGATCTTTTCGAGCTTTTGAACGGCCTTTTCGGATTGGTGCCGGTGGTCGGAACGATATTCTTGCTCTTGAACTCCGTGGTCGCTTTTTTCGCCGGGATCATCATCAACGGCTATCTTTGGCTGAAAGGCGTCAAGGCCACCTGGTCGCTCGCCGGGAGCATTTTCGAGCTTTTGCCGGTTGTTAATTTACTGCCGATCAAAACCATCACTCTGATCGTCACTTTTTATCTTTTGAGCCACCCGGAAACCGAAGCCGTTTTGGGAGCGGTCCAAAAGGCCAAAAAAACCCGGCCGTCCGTGAAAAGCGCCGACAAAACTTCTTCCTGACGATTATCCCTATTTCTTTTATTTCGGTTATAATTTAAACAATGGCCAATTTTTTCATCGGAATCGCCGAAGCCGCGAACGGAATGACCTCGTCTTCCGGCATCCTGCAAGCCTTAGACAGCCTCATTCCCGGGGGACTCAGCAATCTTTTTGTTTTTGCCTGGGAACTCGGCGGATTTATCGCCTTTTTGATCATTGTCTGGGCCGGGTTCCAATACACCCTGCGCGCCAACAACCCGGCCGCGAGGCTTCGTTCTCGAAACATGATCATCGAAGCCGCCTGGGGGTTGGGAATACTCGCCACGAGCTACATCATCATCAGCACCATCAATCCCGATCTTTTGCAGTTCAAAATCGATCTGCCTTCCATCCCGAAGCTGTCCGAGGGCTCGGTTGGCAGCGGCGATTTGATTCAACTGCCGATCGGCCAGCTTGCTTGGCCGACCCAAGGAAGACAGATCACCTCGCCTTTCGGCATGAGAGACGGGCGGATGCATAACGGCATCGACATCGGCGTCAATTCCGGCACTCCGGTTTACGCCGCGGCCGACGGCGTCGTGAGCTATGCCGGATATGATTCCGACGGATACGGCAATTATATTATCCTCGAACACTCTTCGGGTTACACCACGCTCTACGGCCATTTATTAAGTCTCGGAAGCGCCGTCGACGTCGGCGAAGAAGTCGCGAGAGGCCAGCAAATCGCCTTGTCCGGAAGCACCGGCCGTTCATCTGGCCCCCATCTCCATTTCGAGATCAGGTTGAACAACAACCCGATCAATCCTCTTGCCGGCGCCCCTTCTTTCGGAGGATCGAGCGGAGACTCCAATTAAAATCCGTTATCAAAAAGCTCCCCGCAATAACGGGGAGCTTTTAAAGGTTAATCATTCCAAAACTTTGATGATCACCTGCCTGCCCGATCCTTCTCCGATGCTTTCGGTTTTGATGTCCGGACGCAAAGAAAGCTCCGAATGGACCAGTCTTCTCTCGTAAGCGTTCATCGGCGGCAAGGCCACCTCTTTTTTGGTGGCGCTCGCCTTTCTCGCTCCGGCTCTCGCCAGTTCGATGATCAATTTTTCCCTTTCTTTCCGGTAATTATTGACGTCGACGGTGATCGGTCCTTCGTCGAATTTCTTGGCCACCAGCTTGAAAATGCGGCTGAAATGATTGATCAGCTCCGGAATATTGGCCGGGCCGGCGAACTCGTCGTCGATGAAAATCAAGATGCGTTTGTTCATTTCGTCGAAATCGACGTTCGCATCCCTAAAACCGATCATTCCGACCAGTTTTTTAGTTATTTCCTTTAAGTTCTCCATCTTTCGCGATTACTTTGTTGACGATGAGCTGCTGGATTATAGAAAACACTCCCGAGGTCATCCAGTAAAGCCCGATGGCCGCCGGCAGATTCCAGAAAAACAGGGCGAGAAGGCCGACCATCGTCAAACTGGTATTCACCGCCGTCTTCCTCGCGTTTCGGAGCTCTGGAGGCGTTTTTCCGGACAGTCCTCCGGGAGCGGACATGACCCCCTGGAGAAACTGGATTCCGAGCGCCAAACCAAGCATTATCGTATTGCTTTCTTTGAGGTTTATCAAGCCTAAAAACAGATAATTGACCGTCGTCGTCGGTTTTACAAAAGAATAAAGATTCTGGCTTGCGGCGCCGTTCAAGCCGGCGACGATCACCTTGTAAAGTGCGAAAATGACCGGTATTTGGATAAAGGTGAGAAAAATGCTCGCGAAAGGATTGATGTGGTTCGCTTTGTAAAGCTCCATGATGGCCTGGAGCTGTTTTTCCTTGTCCTTGGGATACTGGGCTTCGATTTTTTTCTGTTCGGCCTGGATTTTATTCAACGCCTGCTGGCCTTTCAAAAACTTGTGGAAAACCGGGAAAAGTAGGATCCTCACCAAAACCGTGAGTATGACCACGGAAAAACCAAAATCTCCGCCAACCAAATGTTCGGAAATCAATACCAAAAGATTTAAAAGCGGCCTGAAAAACAAAAAATCAAACATGGAATGCTTTTTTCAATTCTTTTTCGATAACCGGCTTATTATCCCTTATTTTGTCCATTTTGGCGAGATTGATGATCAGAAAATCCCTCGGGTCTTTGGAGAAAAACGATAAAACCCCTTGTTTGTCAATAAAATCAAAAATCAGCCTTTTAAAGGCGATTCTTTGGCTTGATAAGGGAATGTTTTTCTTGGTCAGAAAGACACCGAATCTCGGAAACGTCAAGTCATTGGCCTTGGTTTTGATCAAAAGATTATTTCCCCGATAAAAAACCCCAAAACTCTTGCTTGACAAGACGTTGAAGCGATGTTTTCTGGCGATCATCAGACCGTCAGTTTTTTCCGTCCTTTGGCGCGGCGCCTCGAGATCGTTCGCCTGCCGCCCGGAGTGCTCTGACGTTTGAGAAAGCCGTGCGTGCGGCTTCTTTTCTTTTTCTTCGGCTGATAAGTTACGGACATATATTAAAAATAATCGAATTATCCACAGGTAGTCAACAGCTTATGTTTTTTCCTTTGTTTTGACTATCAAGCCCTCCTTCCCTAAAATTAAGCCATGAACAAGGAAGAGCTTTGGAAAAACGTTCTATCAGAATTGGAAATACAAATTTCAAAGCCTAACTTCCTTACGTGGCTGAAGAACAGCCGCATGAACGAATACGAGAACGGCAAGGCGACCGTCGTTCTTCCGAATCATTTCGCTAAAGAATGGGTGGAGACAAAATACCACAAGCTGATCCTGGGAGTGCTGCGAAGCAAGGACGGATCGATCAAGAACATCACCTACAGCGTCGACAGCGTTTCTTTCAAGAGACCGGCGGAACCGGTTCAGGCCGCTCCCCAAACCAAACAGCTTGTTTTTTCCGAGCTTAAAATCGATCCGGAAACCGGCTTGAATCCCAAATACAATCTGAAATCCTTCGTCGTCGGCTCTTCGAACGAATTGGCTTACGCGGCGAGCCTGGCCGTTATCGAGGAAATCGGCAAAAAATACAATCCTCTGTTCATTTACGGCGGCACCGGGCTCGGCAAAACCCATTTGATCCAGGCGATCGGCAACGAAATCAAGAACAATTACAAGAATATCAACGTCAAGTACGTTTCCTCGGAAAAATTCACGAACGACGTCATCTGGGCCATCAGGAATAAAAGGATCGAAGACGTCAAAGAAGCTTACCGGAACGTCGACGTTCTGATCATCGACGATATCCAATTCATCGGCGGCAAGGAAAAAACCGAAGAAGAATTCTTTCACACCTTCAACGCCCTTTACGAGGCGAACAAGCAGATCATCATCTCTTCCGACAGGCCTCCGCGCGCCATTCCCATACTCGAGGAAAGGCTCCGCTCGAGGTTCGAAGGCGGAATGATCGCCGACATCAGCTTCCCGGACTACGAAACCCGGATGGCCATCATCAAGGTAAAGCTCCAGGAAAGGAACGAGATTTTCGACGACCCGATCGTGAGCATCGTCGCCAAGAAAATACAAAGGAACATCCGGGAGCTCGAAGGCATCCTGAATAAGCTTATTTTCTACAGAAATCAGCACCAGGACGGGTTTTCCGCCGAACAGGTAGAAAGTATCGTCAACGACATTTTGACCCAGTCGGCGGTCAACGTGAGCCCGACCCAGGTGATCAAGGCCGTTTCCACTTTTTACGAGATCTCTCCGAACGATCTGATCGGCCGGGGCCGCAAAAAAGAGATCGTTGAGCCGAGGCAGGTGGCCATTTATCTGCTGCGGGAGATCCTAAACATGTCTTATCCCTACATCGCCGAGAAAATGGGCAAGCGCGACCACACGACCGCCATCTATGCCTACGAGAAAATCAACCTTTCCCTTTCCAAAGACCAGGGATTAAACCAGAAAATTTCCCTGATCAAGGATTTGATCAATAAACCGCAAAACCTGTGAATTACTTTGGGTATAAGCAATGGATAAAAACAAAGTATTTCAAATAATAAATTCTTATCCACAAATTGAATTGTTAAAAAAATCGTTTAAAAAAGCGTCGAAAACAATTTATCCACCAATCCACAACAATAACTACAACAAGTTATATATATGAAAATAATCGTATTACGTAACAACCTAAAAAACGCTTTGGACGCCGCCTCGAGAACAGTGGAAGAGAATTTGAACCTGCCGATTTTAAAAAATATTCTCATCAAGGCGGATCAATCGAAAATCACCGTTTCTTCGACTAACCTCGAGGCGGCCATCACTAAGGTCGTTCCCGGGAAAATAACCGAGCAAGGCGAAGCGACCATCCCCTTCGGACTCTTGAATAGCTTGATCAATAATCTTCAGAGCGAACGCATAGACCTCGAGGAGAAAAAATGCAATCTTCTTCTCAAAACCGACAATTACGAAGCCATAATCCAGGGAATGAGCCCGTCGGACTTCCCGATCATTCCGAAGATCGCTCCGGAGGCCGGTAGTTTCGAAATATCCACCTCGGTCCTCAAAGAAGGGATAAATAAGATCATCAACGCCTGCCAGATCTCCGATCTGCGGCCGGAAATAAGCGGTATTCTTTTCAATTTCGAGTCGAATGTCTTTAAGTTGGTCGCGACCGACAGTTTTCGGCTCGCCGAAAAAAGCATTCCGGAAACGCAATTCAAGAATAACCTCTCGAAGTCCAAAAAAACCATCATTCCCCTAAAAACCATTCAGGAAATCGTGAGGATATTGAACGACGAAGAAAGCGTCAAAGTCTTCATCGACGATTCACAGGCCCTTTTCAAGACCGAAACCCTGGAGGTGATCACCCGGCTCATCGACGGGCAATTCCCCGATTACGGGCCGATCATCCCCAAAAGTCTGGAAACGGAAATCGTCGTCGAAAAGCAAGAATTGGTGAACGCCATGAAACTGGCCGGCTCGTTCACCGCGAGAAGCGGCGAAGTGGTGATCAAAGTCGGAGACGACAAGAAAATAGTCGAAGTCTATTCCGCGGACAGCGGGCTCGGGGAAAACAAATATCTCATTTCCGCGAAAATCAGCGGAGATCCGGTAAAAGCTTCGTTCAACTGGAAATACCTTTTGGACGGGCTGAAGAACATCTATACGGACACAGTTCTGTTCGGGCTCCAGGGAGACAGCCGGCCGGCGATCCTGAAGGCGCCGAATGACACTTCGTATTTCTATATCTTGATGCCCATTAAGAACTGACGAGATAAGAAAAAGACCGACTTAGTCGGTCTTTTTGAAAACGATGATCTGCGTTTCGGCCGAGTTCCCGAAGTTGTTCATCGCCCTTAGCGTCAAAGAGTTCTGGGGGTTCAGCGGAGTCCCTCCGAAGACAAATCGGTAGTCGACGTTCTTCTCCGAGTTGACCAGGCGGGTGTCCGTGACTTCACCGTTTATCAGAAGCTCGATCTTGCTTACGCCCGGTTCCGAGTGGACCGAAGCTTGGATTTCCGACATCGCATCGACAAAATCTCCGTTTTTCGGATAAGCCAAATCGACAGAGATGTTTTTTTCTCCGTTCAAGGTCGCCTGCCCGTCTTTCGGAAAAGTGTAAGTGGCCTGGCCCCAATAAAGCGGCATGCTGTTCGTGGAAAGCCAGGACCTGACGGCCTCTTCCCAGTTCGGATATTGCGAATCGGAAATCCTGTTCAGGAAATACAAAAGATCGTGTACGTTGTTCCGGTCGATCGCACCGAGAAGTATGGGCGAATCGGCGTAAATCGGTTCGGGCTTGATAAAGGTGAGATTGGGTTCGTTCTTGAAGGCTTCGACCGCGAAATCGTGCCAAGTCGGGATGGCGGCCAAAATGCTCGACCCGGCCTTGCCCAGAGGATAACGGTTGTTGTTTCCGGCCCAAAGGCCGACCACGAGCCGCGGAGAATAGCCGAAAGCCCAGGCGTCGACGTAATCCTGTGAAGTTCCGGTTTTCAGGGCGATTTGTTTTCCGGGAACCTGGGTCATGTAAAGGTTGGACCGGAATAGAGGTTCCCGAAGGTTCGGATCGGAGAGGATGTCGTCTATGAGCCTCGCGTATTGTTCTTCGACCACTCTTTCCGATCGGGATTCGAATTCTTCCAAAACATTCCCTTTGGAATCGGTGATGCTCAAGATCGCGGTTTGCGGATTGAAAACGCCGTCGTTCGCGAGCGTGGCGTAGGCGTTCGTGAGTTCGGTGAGCCTGATCTCCCCTCCTCCCAGGGTAAGCGAAAGTCCGATGCGGTCGGGATCGTTCAAGGTGGTGACGCCGAACCTCTCAAGCCAGTTGATGGCGTTTTGGAGCCCGACCGTGTGGAGTACTTTGACCGCCGGGATGTTCAAGGAGCGGGCCAGGGCGTCTTTCAGCATGATCGGCCCACGGAAAAGTCCGTCGTAATTCCCCGGGTGATAGCACTGTTTGTTGTCGCTGAAAAAAGCCGGCGTTATCGGACAGAGCGGATTGCTGGCCGCGAATTCGGTCGGCACGTCGAAAACGACCGTGTCCGGCGTCAATCCGGATTTGAAAGCCAGAGAATAGATAAAGGGCTTCAAAGCCGAACCCGGCTGCCGCAGGCTTTGGCTCGCGGCGTTGAACTTACCCTCGAAAAGGCAGGTCGATCCCTCGATGCATCCGGCGGGCTCGGAATCGGCGAAATAATCCCTGGATCCGACCATGGCGAGTATCTGGCCGTTCGTCGCGTCTTCGGCGATCAGGGCCAGGTTGTGGCCGTTGATGTCTTGGATGTTCCTTTCTCCTCCGGCTTTGATCTTCTCGTTCGCCAGTTTCTGGAGATCGACGTCGAGGGTGGTGATGACCTTCATCCCCGAGCGCCTGACAAAATCTTCGCCGTATTTCTGGTTAAGATAATCCTGAACGTAGATCACGAAATGGGGGGCGATTTCGAAATTGGCTTTCTGCGGCTCGGCGAGGACTTCGGGCTTGTCGGCCCGGGCCGCCTCGAGCTGCTGCTTGTCGATGAATCCGACAAGCTCCATTTGTTCGAGCACGTATTGCCTCCGGCCCTCGAGCTCGACGAGGTGCGATCCCCAGGGAGAAAAATAGCTCGGACCCTTGGCCACGGCCGCGAGCAGGGCCGCTTCGGAAAGGCTCAGCTCGGAGGCGTGTTTGGCGAAATAAGTCTCGCTGGCCGCCTCGATGCCGTAGCTGTTCTGGCCGAAAGGAATTTGGTTCAGGTAAAGGTCGAGGATCTCGTCTTTGGAATAGAGTTTTTCGATGCGGTAAGCGAGGATGATCTCTTTCACTTTTCTCGTGACCGAGCGCTCGGCCGTCAAAAAGGCGTTTCGGGCGAGCTGTTGGGTGATGGTCGAGCCGCCCTGGGATTTATTCTGGTTCAAAATGTCGGCGACGAGCGCCCGGATCATTCCTTTGATATCGAAAGCCGGATGGTTGTAGAAATCCTTGTCTTCGACGGCGATGACCGCCTGCCTCATGATGTCCGGGATTTCTTCTGCCGGAAGAATGGTGCGCCGCTCTTCGTCGTAGATCTCGTAAAGGAGCGTCTGGCCGGTGCGGTCGTAGATCTTGGTGGATTCGGTCTTGACGTTCCCGTCGAGCTGAGCCACCGGCGGCAGGCTCTTGCTTAAGCGATAGAAAACGAGGAGGCCGGCGAAAATCGCGAAAACTCCCAAAGCGACGACGGAAATGAAAATGTCCCTTCGGGTATTGCTCTTCTTCGCCCTCCTTACTTTTATTTTGGCCATGGTTTATTAACCAAATCCGCCCTGGTCTTATTATAACCAAGGCGGATTATTATAGATATAGATTACTCTGTCTTTCTACCACTCGGTGTCGTCGCTTTCTTCATCCTCTTCTTCGTCGGGATTCTCTTCGTCGTCCTCGGAATCTTCCTCGGGCTCGGAAAGGTCCGCCTCAAAGTCTGTCGAATCTCCCTCGCCTTCTCCGCCGACGTCCATCAAAAGGTATCCTTTGTTATAATAATCCGTCATCGTCGTAAAAAGTTTCGACCTTTTTGCTTTATATTTTGATAACTTGAAAAAGTATAATTATTTTTTCCCGGGCGTCAAGAGCCCGGGCTAGGAGGAGATTTCGCGGTTGTCGAGGCAGCCGACGATGGCGATCGCCAAGGCGTCCGAGGCGTCGTCGAGTCCTTTGAAATCTTTTAGGCCGAGCAGTATCTTCACCATCTTCATCACCGCTTTCTTGTCGGAGAGCCCGTAGCCGGTCACTCTTCGCTTCACGGTCGTCGGATCGTATTCGGCTGTGGGGATATTCGCTTTTTTGGCGGCGAGCATGATGACCCCGCGCGATTCGGCCACCATCATTCCGGTGGTCCGGTTTTGGGAAAAATAAAGCCTTTCCACGGCGATAAGCGAAGGTTTGGATCTCTTGATGAGCTTTTCCATTTCCTTTTCCAACAAGACCAGCCTGTTCGAGCTTTCTCCGGATTTGAATTCGATCACTCCGTAGTCTTTGGTCGAAAGATCCCGGCCGGACTTCTCAACCAAGCCGAAGCCGATGCGGTGGCTTCCGGGATCGATGCCCAAGGTTTTAAGGGTTTTCGTCATTCGGCGTTCGTGTAAACGGCCGTCACCTCCTCTATGTCTTCGAGGGCCTCGGTCAAGGCGAGGATTTTTTCTTTGGCTTCGGCAGAGACGGCTTGCTTGAAATTCGGAACGAATTCGAAACCAGATTGGGAAAAAGCCCATTTGGCCGAACCGGGCAAGCCTATCTTGGCGTCGAAGTTCTTGACGACGCTTTTGATGTCGGCCATGGTCCGGTTGGTGTTCGAGGTGAGCCCGGTGACGATGAAGGCCGATCCTTCGGGCCCGTACATCTCGACGAGCAATTCTTCGCTCGGCTCGTCCTTGGCTTTTTTGATCGCCCGCTCGATGTTATCCTGGGGAACGTTCGCTTCTTTGGCTTTGAGCACGGCGTCGCGGAGCCGCGGATTGAACTCCGGATTCGGCTCATCCTTGGCCGCCGCCTGGATGTTGCTAAGGAGCTTGCTGAAGAATTTCGCCCGCTTTTTGTCGGTGATTTCCTTCTTGTGTTTGATTTGAGACCATTTGCTGTGACCGGACATATAAATTATGATGTTTGCAATGGCTGAAAATACTGATTTCCGGAACGGAATCGAGATCCCCAAAGCGCTTTCTACAACCATAGCCGATTTTGGAAAGGAAATTCAAGATTTCAACGAAAGAAAAGCCAGCGCCTCCGAATTCCTGGAGACGATCATCGCCTCCGGCCTCGGGCTCGAATCGTCGGACCTCCATTTCGAGACCGAAGAAAAGGAAACGCGCCTGAGGATCCGCGTCGACGGCGTTTTGAACGACGTCGCGAGGATCGACAAGGATTCCTACGCATTGATCTTGAGCCGGATAAAGCTTCTGGGCGGCTTGAAACTGAACATCAGGGACGCGGCCCAGGACGGCCGTTTCACGGTCCGGGTTTCCGATCCCGGGATCGACGTCGAGATAAGGGTTTCGGTCAACCCGGCGAAGTTCGGGGAAACCGCGGTCCTAAGACTCCTCAATCCGAAAACCATTTCCTTGGACGTCTCCGACCTCGGGCTCCGCAAGGACGACGAATCCTTGATGGCGGACGAGCTGAAGCGTCCGAACGGCATGGTTTTGGTCACCGGTCCTACCGGATCCGGAAAAACGACCACTCTTTACGCTTTTCTGAAAGCCGTTTCCAATCCGGATATCAAGATCATCACCATCGAAGACCCGATCGAGTACCGGCTTCCAGGAATCGAGCAGACCCAAGTCGACGAATCCTCCGGCTACACCTTTGAAAACGGCCTCCGATCGATCCTGCGGCAGGACCCGGACGTGATCCTGGTCGGCGAGATCCGCGATGAAGAAACGGCCGAGATAGCGCTCCACAGCAGCCTGACCGGACATCTGGTCTTTTCCACCCTCCATACCAATAACGCCGTCGGAGCCGTGCCCCGGCTCATCGATTTGGGAATAAAGCCTTCGGTCATCGGCCCGGCCTTGAACGTGGTCGTGAGCCAAAGGCTCGTTAGAAAGCTTTGCGAGAAATGCCGCGAAACATTCGAGCCGACCGAAGAGGTAAAAGACAAGATCAAAGAGTTTTTGGCGGCTTTGCCCGAAAAAACGGACAAACCCGCGTTCGAAGAAATCCGGATTTACAAGGCCATCGGCTGCGAAGCCTGCCATAACACCGGATACAAAGGACGGATCGGCATTTTTGAGATCGTCAGATTCGACAAGGAATTCGCCTCCATCATCAACGAGAAAACCACGGAACTCGACATAGAAAAGGCCGCGATCGAGCGCGGCTTTGTCGGCGTCCAGGCCGACGGTCTGATCAAGGCCCTCCGGGGCGTCACCTCGATCGAAGAAGTGGAGCGCCAGACAGGCCCCGTCGACTGGAAGATCGTTTAGAAAACAAAAAATCCGCGAGGGATCGTCGGCAAGCTTTAAGAAAGATTAATCTTTCTTTCAAGAATAGAAAGAAAGATTTAGAATTGTTTCGAGGCGTAGTCCAGCCGAAGCCAGACAGGCCGAAAGCTAAAAACAATTCCCATCGCCGAATATCCTTTGCGGATTTAGCCTAAGATAGCATATATGGGGGTTTCTGTCAAGAGATGAAAAAAGCCAATCTTCAGCTGTCCAAAAACGACGATTCCAACGTGGATTTGCTTCTCCGGCCGCGGATTTTCGAAGATTATGTCGGCCAGGAGACGATCAAGAAGGCCCTGAACGTGATTTTGGGAGCGGCCAAGCAAAGAAACGAAGCGCCGGACCATCTTTTGTTTTACGGTCCGGCCGGACTCGGAAAAACGACCCTCGCCCATTTGGTGGCTTTTGACCTCGGCGCTCAAATCAAAGAGACTTCGGGCCCGGCTTTGGAAAAAACCGGAGATTTGGCCGCGGTTTTGACCAATCTCGAACCGCACGACGTGCTTTTCATCGACGAAGCCCATCGTTTGAGCAAGCCGATCGAAGAAGTCCTTTATCCAGCCATGGAAACCCGCAAATTGAACATTGTCTTGGGCAAAGGCCCGGCCGCAAGGACGATTTCCTTGGATCTGCCGCCGTTCACCCTGATCGCGGCGACCACCAGGGTGAACATGCTTTCGAATCCCTTGAGATCGCGTTTCGGAGCTTCTTTCAGGCTGGATTATTATTCTTTGGAAAACATCGAGTCGATCATCAAAAAATCGGCGCAGATCCTCGATATCGGCATCGAAGAGTCCGGCATCTCGAAACTGGCCGCGGCCAGCCGCTTCACCCCGAGAATCGCGAACAGGCTTCTGAAAAGAAGTCGGGATTTCGCCGAGATGAACAAAATACAGATGATCGACGGCCAGACGATCAAAGAAGTGCTCCAATTGCTCGACATCGACGAATTCGGATTGGAATACATCGACCGCAAGTTCCTGGGAATGATCAGCCACCAGTTCAAGGGAGGCCCGGTCGGCTTGAACACCCTTTCGGCGGCCCTCGGTGAAGAAAAAGGGGTGATCGAGGAGGTTTACGAGCCTTATCTCATGAAAATCGGCTTCTTGAAAAGAACTTCCGGAGGCCGGGTCGTCACCGAAGCGGCCAAAGAACATCTGGCCAGGTTTTAATGGCTGTCATCAGAACCGAATCGCTTGAGCAAACCCAAGATCTGGCCGCGGCTTTCGCGGAGAAAATCTCCAAAGATCGTAAAAACAAGAATCGGGCCTTGGTCCTGCTCCTTTCCGGAGACCTCGGGTCTGGCAAAACCTCTTTTGTCCAGGGAGCGCTACATTATTTCGGCATCAGGCGCGCCACCAGCCCGACTTTTATCCTGATGAAGCACTATCGGATTCCGAGGATGAAAAATAATATAAAGGACATTTACCATATCGACGCCTACCGCTTGCAAAGCTTTACCGATCTGAAAGCCTTGGGCTTTGGAAAAATCCTCGAATCCGGTGAGTCTCTTGTTTTCATCGAATGGCCGGAACGCTTGCGGACCAAAGCCTTGAAAGGTTTTCCCAAAATCAAATTCTCTTTCGGAGAGAAAGAAAACGAGCGCCTAATCAAACTTCCGTAAAAATGCCCGACAAAATACTGCTTCTCATAGACGCCAATTCCCTGATTTACCGGAGCTTTTTCGCCTTACCTCCTTTTACCGCTCTGGACGGACGGCCGACCGGCGCCCTCTACGGACTGGCCAATTCGCTTTTGAAAATCCTCAAAGAAATACATCCGGAATACGTTCTCGCGGCCTACGACCGGCCGGAACCGACTTTCCGGGAGCAGGAGTTCGAAGATTACAAAATCACCCGGCCGGCGACGCCTTCGGACCTGGTGGCCCAACTCAAGGAGTCGAAGGCGATGATGGAGCAATTCAACATCATGACCTATGAAATGCCGGGATTCGAGGCGGACGACATCATCGCCACTTTGACCGAGAAATACAAATCCCGCGACGACCTCAGAATCGCCATTCTCTCCGGAGACCACGACACTTTGCAGCTCGTCGAAGACCCGAAAGTGAGCGCCTGGATCCCCCAGAAAGGCGCGAACAACTTCACGGTTTACGACGAAAAAGCCGTCATCGAAAAATACGGCGTCCGGCCGGACCAGATCCCGGACTACAAAGCCCTGGTCGGCGACAAGTCTGACAACATCCCCGGAGTCTCCGGCATCGGCCCCAAAACCGCGGTCGGGATCATCAGCGAATTCGGCTCGATCGAGGATTTCTACGGCCTTTCTCCGGCGCCGATCAATTCGAGCTACAAAAAACTGATCGCCGGCAAGCAAATGGCCGTTCTCTCGAAAAGATTGGCCACGGTGAGGCGCGACGTTCCCTTGCCCGAAGTCGATCTCTCCGGCTTGAAATTCGGCATCGTCTCCAAAAAGGAATTGACGGATTATTGCACGAGCCTCGGATTCCATTCTTTGGCCTCGAGGCTCGAAATGATAGAATGATAAAGGTTTGAACAAAGTCTTTTCGCAAATCAAAGAGTGGTGGCGGTCCCCGCAGATGACGGGATTCTGGTTTTTTCTTTTCGCCGGAATCTTCAGTCTCGTTATCGGACTCCGTTATTTTTACGGCGTCTGGTTCTGGGTAAACTTCGCCATTGTTATCGTCTCCGGAGTTTTTATTTTCAGAGCCGGATACAAAGCCATGAAAGAAAGCCGTTTGGCGGCTTTCGGCTATCGCAGGCTTCAGAGCATCGTCTCCAATTTGAGCGACGGCATCGTAAGCTACGACAACAACATGGAGATCACCGAAATGAACGCCGCCGCCGAGCAGATTTTCGGCATCGAGAAGGATCTCGTCATCGGAAAGAAAATCTCTCCGGAATGGGGGGCTGATCCGAAATTGAAGATGATCGCCCAGGTGGTTTTCCCTTCCCTCGCTCCGACGGTCGTTAAAAGGAGCGACCCCGGAGTCTACCCGCAGGTGGTCGACATTTCTTTCGTCGAGCCGGACATCGAACTTAGGGTCTCGACCGACAGGATAACCGGAGAAAAAGGAGAGGTCCTCGGCTTTGTTAAAGTGGTCCACGACCGGACCAGGGAAATAAAACTCCTCCGTTCCAAATCCGAATTCATCACCGTGGCCGCGCACCAGCTGCGGACGCCTTTGACGGCCGTGCGCTGGGCTTTGGAGAACATCGTCTCCGTCAAGGATATTGATCCGGCTACAAAAGAGCTGGCTTCGACCGGGCTTTCCGCTTCCGGAAAGCTCATGAAAATCATCGAAGACCTCTTGAACACCTCGAAGATCGAGGAAGGCCGCTTCGGCTACGAATTCCAGGACATGGACATAGTCGCCTTTCTCGAGGAAGCGCTTTCCGGAGTTCAGGCGATCGCCAAAGAATACGGAGTCAATCTCTATTTCGACCGGCCGGCGGATGGCGTACCGATCATCGTGAGGATGGATCCTTCGAGGCTCGGTATGGCCTTTTCCAATCTTTTGGACAACGCCGTCAAATACAACGTCAAAAACGGCAGCGTCACGGTGAAAATAGAAAGATTGTCCGATCGGCCTTACGTCGAGGTTAGTATTGAGGACACCGGCGTCGGCATCCCGGCCGAGGACATGCCCAAGCTTTTCAGCAAGTTTTACCGCGGAGCGAACGTGACGCGCGACGAGACCGACGGCACCGGACTCGGGCTCTACATCGCCAAGAACATCATCCTCCGCCACGGCGGCGGCATCCAGGCCGAATCGGTTTTGAACCGCGGCACCACGTTTCACGTTTTCCTGCCGACCGACCCGAAACTCATTCCGCCGAAAGAAATAATCTACGGCGAAGAATAAGCTCGACATTTTCCGTTCTTTCGAGATACTCTTAACGATATATTCAATCTATGCCCGAACTTCCGGAAGTGCAGACGATCGTCGACGACTTGAATAGGAAAATAAAGAATCGGAAAATCGTCGACGTCTGGACAGACGCCCCGAAAATCATTAGGGGTTCTTTTCCGGATTTCAAGAAAAACATCGTCGGCCGGAAGATCTTCCGGGTCGAGCGCCGGGCGAAAAACATTTTGATTTATTTCGATTCCGGTAAATTGATGCTCACCCATCTCAAAATGACCGGCCATTACCTCGTCGGCCGCTGGGATTTGCGGAAAGAGAAAACCAAGCCGACGCCTTTGTCGGACGGCTGGCTCGCGGAAAAAGTGAACGCCTACGTCCACGTGGTTTTTACTTTAGACGACGACCGGATGCTCGCTTTATCCGATCTCCGCAAATTCGCCAAGATCATGTTCGGCGACGCCGACGATATTTTTTCTTCCGCCCACTTGAAAGATCTCGGTCCGGAGGCGACGGAAATCTCTTTCGAAGATTTCAATCGCCTTCTCGAGAATTCCCGGAAGCCTATTAAGAAATTGCTGATGGATCAGAATCTGATCGCTGGTATAGGAAACATCTATTCGGACGAAATCCTCTTCGACGCCAAAATCCATCCCCTGTCTTTGGCCGGCTCTCTGCGTCCGGAGCAACGGAAAAAACTCTACCGTTCGATGAAAAAGATCCTGGAAAAAGCCCTCGAACTCCGCGGCACGTCGGTCTCCGATTTCCGAGACACTTCCGGGGTCGAAGGGGATTACGGCTTGCGGCGCCTGGTTTATCGCCGGGAAGGTAAACCCTGTCCGGGAAAATGCCCCGGCAAAGTCAAAAGGATCAAAATCGGAGGCCGTTCCTCTTATTTCTGCTCCGACTGCCAAAAGTTGTAAGGATTGGGTATCATAAGCTTATGGTTTTGCTTTTTTACGGCCGCGATTCCTATCGCCGCAAGCGGAAGATCGACGAGATCCTGGAGGCTTACCGCGACAAGCGCGGAAACTTGGGGGTTTTCAAAGCCGATCTCGAGGACAATATCGAAGCTTTCGACCAGAGCGTAGAGTTTTTGAAAAACCAGTCTCTTTTCGATCCGTTGAAGATCGTTGTTTTTAAGAATTTCTCAAGCAGCCTTTTCAAGGTTTCGAAAAGAACCAAAGAGCTGAAAGAATTGGTCAATCTCCATAAAGATTCCAAAGACACCTTGATCTTTTCGGCCGAAACCAAACCAACGGCGGATCCCAAATTCTTTTTCGACGAAGGTATAAAATCGCAAGAGTTCGAGGAGTTGGACGACGACGGGATTTTGAAATTCATAAAATCCGAAGCTTTGAAGCGCGGCCTCAAATTGAAAGACGATCAAGTGTTTTTGATCAAGGACAATTTCGGCAACGATACCTGGTCCATCTCGACCGAACTCGACAAACTTTCTCTTTCCGGCGAAAAGACTTTTTTGGAAAAACGCGCCGATCTTCCGGAATACTACCAAGCTTTGAATGTTTTCAAATCGGGGAGATCGATCGGCCACCGGCTGTGGGCTTTGGAATCGATGTTGAGCCAATTGAAGGAAGACCCGGCGAGGATCTTCAACGGCTTATCTTACGGCCGGCCGCCGATGGAACAAAAAAAATGGCTAGATTTGCTAGCCGATTACGACGTGGCGGTGAAATCCGGAAAACTCGACTACGAAGAAGTCTTGACCGATTTGGCCATCGATTGAGTCAAGCGGGATTTCAAGCGGCTCGATTTGTTTTGTTTAATGAGGTTGGCTTTGGCGGCCTTGTCCAAGGTTTTGTACAAAGACGGCAAATATTTTTTGGCTTCCTCGATTTTTCCGGCGGCGATGAGCTTCCGATGCTGTTTGATGGCCTTAAGAAGGGTCTCTTTTTTGCCCGCGTTTATCTCTCTCCTTTTTTCCGATTTTCTTAGGGCTTTTTTCGCCGATTTGATGATAGGCATATTTAAGCAGGTTTAGAATAACAAAGAACAAAACGCCTGTAAAGGGCGGCCTATCTCGAAAAGAGATTCAAGCGATCCAAAGGCGCGTGGCCGCTCCATTTTTGGATGGTCGATCCGTCGATCGCGGTTACGGTCGACATCATCGGCTGGTTGTTGGCGTTGTAGGTGGTCGGACTATGAAAAAGAATGCAGGTGGAGCAGCAGCCGCCGTTGAAATAAGCCAGGCCGTTGGTGCAGGTGTTCCAGGTATAGGAAGAAATCAGCATGTTGAAAACCCGAGCCGGATCAGACCCGCTGTAGGTGAAGCCGGTTTCGTTCGTTCCGGTTAGAGAAAAGGCCGGCGATTTGTCGAAGGTCTTTGTTTTCTCGGCGGTCGTGATCGCCATTTTGCTCCAGCTCGAATGTGGTATCAGGCGCCAATAGCGCATGGCGAGCCGGTAAGGGCTGTCCAAAGACGGCTCGCCGATCGTTTGGTAAAGCTGCGTCGAAAACGCGGCCGTCCATCTCGAATCGACCGCTTGGCCTTTGACGGTCGATTGCACTAGGGTCCATCCCCCGCCGTCGGTTTCCATGTCGCAGTAGACTTTGATTTCCGGCTCAAAGCCCCCGGCGTCGGCGTCTATCCAATAAAAGCCGGTCGGGCTGTTTTCGTATTTAAGCTTGATGGCTTGGCAACTGTTCCCGAAAATGATCCCCGGCGCAAGATCGAGATCGGTTCCGGTCGCTTGGACAAACCCTTGCCGTAAATCTTCGAGCGGACCGTTCTTGACCGCGGTCGCGTATTTCTTCGATTCCCAAAAAGAGATCAAGGAATACGATCCTCCTTCGACGTAACTGTAATAAAAAAGTTCGTTGTTCGTGGGATCGATCGGAAGCGAAGGAACCGGAGATCCTCCGGGGATTTGCGTGAAATCCACCGGAATCCAACCGCTGCCGTTCGCTTTCCGCAGATTGGTTTCGTTGACGCAATGATAAGCGTATCCCAAAGGAAGAGCCGGCAGATCATAGGAAGAACAATCCGGATTCGCATCCGGCAAAGAAACATAAACATCAAGAGGGTCGCCGTAAAGATCTCCTATCTGGGTGATGTAAGCGGTGAAGAGCTGGTTCAATACTTTGATGTCCGAGGCCCTTTCCGAATCCCTGGCTTGTTTCAAAAGCTCCGAAGGACTGAGGATGAAAATCGTTATTCCGGACAATACGCCGATAATGGCAATGGAAAGAAGGATTTCGATAATGGTCAATCCTTGATCGGGTTTCAATTTAGGCGGCTTGGAAAATCGGCCAAAGTTTTTGACGTCGATAAAAGGAATAGCCATTGAATTATGAGGGCAACTTTTGTCGCATGTTGTCAAGCGGCATCTGGCCATGATCTATCCGGACAGGTTCCGGACACGGCCATATATTCTTTTTAACCCGGCCATATTTTGGCAGTCAAATTATCTTTTAATTATGCGGAATTCTGAATGTCATGTTTTTCTGTCCGCCATTTATGGCATTATGGCCGGGTCTGGTCATGGCCGTCTGGCCGCGAGTTGTGGATAGTTTTGGCCGTGACCAAAACAAGTGTCCGGCCTTGAAATATCGTGATTATATCTATCTTTTTATAAGACGGCCAAAAGTCTTGATTGAATATTTTATAAGCGTTGTCCACGAGATATCCACAGGTGATTTTCTTGTTTTGATCTCCTTTTATCCCGCTTAAAAACTTCATAATTTAAGTATAGCTTATTTCTTATAAACACCCGATCGATTAGGCTTCGGAGCTTGAAACGACTCGGCCAATCCATGCGGCCATGGCCGCATGGCCGTCTATCCTGACAGGCGGCCATCCATGTCATGGCCGTCTCATAGAGTGTCTCATGCGAAACGGCCATGACCGTCCCCTTGTCCTAATTTGGCCGTTGCCATGGCCGGGTTGTCCTTCAGTTTGGCAGTCAGCGGTAAAATAACGCGGCCAAGCATCCTTGTCTGGAAGAATAATCAGATGTTTCACGTGAAACATCTGATTCGAGCTGTTTTTGGATGTAAATGTTTCACGTGAAACATTGCAAACATAAAAAAACGACTTTTTTGCCGAAAAATAGGAATTTCGACCTGTTTTTTGACACAATTGTTTCACGTGAAACATTGTAAACACGTTTGTGAAACAATTTTGCGTAAACAAAATGTTTCACGTGAAACATCGAAAAATCGATTTTTAAGAAAATGTAGATTTTATGCGGCCTACTGGGTTTTGCCGAAAATCGATGTTTCACACTTTGTGTAAACAGTGTCGCAAAATATTAAAGAAGGCCGATTTATGTAGATCTAGATTGACAGATCGATTTTCTGAACCTGTTTTACGCTGATTCGGATGCGTGTCCGGACACGTCTTTCCCGGCCATTTGGCATAGTGGCCTTCTCTACAATGTGGCCGCCTATCAATTTGTTTCAAAGACGGCCACATGGCCGTGAGTTCGAGGCTGTCATGCATGCTGTCCGGCCATGACCGGAGATGGCCAAATGTCCTTGACTTCTGCGGCCATCTGTGGCGGACAGGTGACCGCCACATATATATGTATGGCCATAAGCAAAGACGATTAATAAACGCGACTTTGACCGGATCTAGCCAAAGATAGGGGATGGTCGCCTCGGTTAATCCAAAATCGTCCCTTGCAGCAGCATTCATCAAAAGCACAACGTCTACGATAAGGGCTTTTTAATATCCATTGAACGCTGACTGATTTTTATAAAAGGAGATTGAGATGTTGGAACATGGTCGGTTAGGCGTCAAATAAAGCGTCTAAGAAAAAAGAAGAGAAAGCAGAAACTTGTCAAAGAACCTTTTCCGATTCAAAACCCTCGCTTTTTTTGCTATGATTATTTCATTCTATTATGCTCGGAAAGATTTTTCGCTTTTCTGGTAGACAAAACCGAGATTCTTGCGCTAGGCGCGGTTTTACTCTTGTCGAATTGCTCATCGTCATCGGAATCCTGGCGATATTGTCGACAGCCACGGTCGTTGTTTTGAACCCGGCCGAGCTTTTGGCCCAGGGCCGCGATTCCACCAGGCTTTCCGATATCCAGGCTTTGGGCAAAGCCTTGAGTTTTCTCGAGATAGATTGTTTCGGATGCACTTTCGGAAGCCCGAACACGATCTATATATCCGCTCCGGACAATTCTCCAACTTGCGACAATCTTGACCTTCCGGATCTTCCGGGAGGTTGGTCATATGCTTGCGTTCCCGCGGCCAATATCCGCAAAATCGATTCCACCGGCTGGGTTCCGGTGGATTTTACGAGATTTTCTTTCGGCTTTCCCTTGAGCAGCTTGCCGGTCGATCCGGTAAACGACGCCAGTCACTATTACCAATATATCGCCGGCGGCTCCTGGAAACTCCAGGTTGTTTTGGAATCGCAAAAGTATTTGAGCGCCGCCAATTCCGACGGCGGAGTCTCTCCGGTGGCCTATGAGGCCGCTTCCGATTTCGACCTCGCCGGTTATATTTTTCCGAGCCATTGGGTCAAAGTTCCCGGCAATTCGGCTTTCGGAACGTCGGATTTCTTCGTCATGAAATACGAAGCCAAATGCATCGGAAACAATGCTCCTTTGACCGCTCCGGACACCGGCTACCATACCTATTCCAATTCCGGCCAAGCCTGCACCGGAGCGCGCTATATCGCCTCGGCTCCGACCGGCTATCCGATCGCCAATATCAGCCACAATACCGCCAAAACCTATTGCGAATCCCTCGGCGCCCATCTTTTGACGAACGACGAGTGGATGACGATCGCGAGAAACGCCGAACAAGTGAATTCCAACTGGTCCGGCAGCTCCCCGGGCTCGGGTTATCTATTTTCCGGTCACAACGACAATACCCCGGCCTTGGCCCTCGAAGCTTCTTCGAGCGACACCGACGGCTATCTCGGCACCGGCAACGCAAGCCCCTCGAACCAAAGAAGAACCCTTACCTTGTCTAATGGTTCGGTTATCTGGGATTTGGCCGGAAATGTCTGGGATCACGTCCAAAGAAGCACCATGAACCAGGGAGATGCCGTAGACGAGATCGATCTTCCTCCTTGTTCGAACGGTACCGATAACTGGACCTGGTGCCAGTATTCCAACCAAACCACACCGTATATTTCTTCCTGGACCGACGATGTTGTCCGGAGCAAGGTCGGCCCGTCGAACGATAATTGGTATTCGAGCCAAGGCGTGGGTCAGGTCTATACTTGGGGTACAGGCGTTGACAAGGCGACTACCGTCTTCCTACGCGGCGGCGACTGGTACAGGGCGTCGGACGCGGGGGCCTTTGCGCTGGGCCTGGGCTGGGCTGCGGGCAGCGCGGGCGTCCCCGTTGGGTTTCGCTGCGCTCGGTAGCCTAGCGTAGAAATCTGGAATCTAAAATCTTTCGTCAAAAAATTTAAACCGGAAGAAAACATCTGATTATGATCGACGACCTCATCGTCTATCAAAAAACATACGACTTCATGCTTTGGCTCCATCCGGTCGTCAATAAGTTTCCCAAAAGCCAGAGGTTTGTCCTGGGGCAGAGGATAGAGAACAAAACCCTCGATCTTATCCATTCGATGGCCTCGGCCAACATCGAACGCGAAAAATCCGCTTTACTGAAACAGGCGAGCGTCGAGCTCGACGAATTAAGGATGTTGATACGGCTTTCCAAGGATCTGCGTTTCGTTAGCATCAAGCAATACGGCGTGGCCGCGGAAAAATTGAACGAGATAGGCAAACTCCTTTTTTCCTGGATGAAAAAGTTTTCTTCGAAATAAACTATAATATAATTGTCCGCGCCGGATTCGATTTCGGTTTTCCGGCCGGATAGGGATAAAGGCGGAAGTTAGCGGCGTCTTCCTACGCGGCGGCAACTGGAACAATACGTCGAACGCGGGGGCATTTGCGCTGAACCTGAACTAAACTACGGGCAACACGAACAACAACATTGGGTTTCGCTGCGCTCGGTACTCATCGATAAGGATCGTTTGACGATCCTTGGCCCGAGCTCGGAATCAAAAGATTCCGGGACTGCGCCAAGATGGCTACTGCTTTTATTCCTTCTTCGTTAGGGCTTAGTGTCCGAAGGGGAAAATACGACCTGTTTCCCCGCGCCATTGCCTTTCGGATATACTGGCGCGGGGTCAAGGGTTCTCGACGGTCATGACTCTTTTTGAACGAATCACCGATTTCCGAAACCTCCATCGCGCTTATCTTAACGCCCGCCATTGCAAACGCTATCGTTTTTCCATTTTGAAATTCGGCCATCGTCTGGAGGAAAACCTCCTCGCGCTCCAAAGAGAATTGGAAAGTAAGACTTATCGGCACGGAAGCTATCGCGAATTCATCGTGAGCGACTCCAAAAAACGCACCATTCGGGCGGCGCCCTTCCGAGACCGCGTGGTCCACCACGCGGTTTGCGGTATTATCGAGCCGATTTTCGACAAAGGTTTTGTTTATGATTCCTACGCTTGCCGCAGAGGAAAAGGAACCCACGCGGCCGTGAGAAGGTTGGAGAGTTTCTTGCGAAGCTTGAAGACCAAAGCCCGAGGCCGGCGCGTCTATTGCCTGAAATGCGACGTTTCCAAATATTTCGACAACGTCGATCACGAATTGATCGCGGAAATTTTCCGCCGGAAAATCCCGGACGAAGACGTTCTCTGGCTCCTCGGCGAAATACTCGAGAGCCACAAGCCCGGCATTCCCATCGGCAATCTCACCAGTCAAATTTTCGCCAACATCTATTTGAACGAACTCGATTATTTCGTCAAAAGGAACTTGCGGGAAAAATATTATCTCCGATACATGGACGATTTCCTCGTTCTCGGCTTGGACAAGGGCCGTCTTCATGAGTCCAAAGAGCTCATCCGAGAATTTCTGCGCGACCGGCTGAGGTTGGAGCTACACCCCAAAAAGGCCGAAGTTTTTCCGACGGACAAAGGAGTCGATTTCTTAGGTTACGTCATTCGCGGAAACAAAAGATTTTTGAGGAAATCCACGGTCAAAAGATTCCTGAAAAAGAAACGCCGTTTGGAGGCGATGGTGAGAAACGATCTTTTGTCCGAAGAGTCCTGGGAAAATTCCCGGGCCTCGTGGCGCGGCTACGCCAAATTCGCCGACGCTTACAAACTCTTGGAAAAACTGGGCCAACCCTTTTGATTTTATCGGTTCAAGATCTTTTCGGCTTCCAAAAGATCTTCGGCCGAAGATATCGGAAACCAGGAATCGGATTTTACGGTTTTCACTTTGCGGGTTTTGGACAATCGGGCGATGGCTTCGGAAAGATGGTATTCGTCGTTCGCTCCGAGCGGCGGCGGATATCGGAAAATGTCGGCGTCGAGAACATAACCGCTCGCGAGCGCCAGATTGGAAAAAGGATTCTTCGGTTTTTCCACGGCATCGACGATAAAACCGTCGGGATCGACGGCGACGATCCCGAATCTTTCCGGATCGTTCGTTTCTTTGACCACGGCGGCCAGATCGTATTTCAAGCATTCGGTGATCGACCGATTGTCGATCAGATCGTCGGGAAAGAACACGGCGAATCTTTCTTCGTCGGCGACAAGCGGCCGGCAGCAAGCGAGCGCGTCAAAAGTTCCTTTCGGCTCTGGCTGGCGAACGCAAACCGTTTTCCGGTCGGACAGTTTGTCTTTGACGAAATCTTCGATTTGTCCGGCCAAGTAGCCGGTGACGATTATAAGCTCGTCGAAAGGAGGCAGTTCTCTTACCAGGCGTTCCAAAAGAGTTTCTCCTTTGATCTTGATCAAGGGCTTGGGCGTCTCCAGAGTGAGCGGCCGCAAACGCAGGCCTTTGCCGGCGGCCAAGATTATTCCTTTCATTCAATCAATTATAAATTATTAAACCCAAACGGAAAATCGCGGCTCTTGCCGGTTAACCTTTGGGCGCGCAGAAATATTTCAATACGGTGCGCGCTCAAGGATTCGAACCTAGGGCCTTCTCGGTGTAAACGAGACGCTCTACCGCTGAGCTAAGCGCGCCGGAATCTCGTTTATTACAAACGAAAAGCCTTTTAAAATCAAGCGTGAAACAAATCTGTGGAAACGCTCGTGTTTCACGTCAAACTTTTTTAAAGCCCCGATTTCCGGGGCTTTTGGTCGGCGCGGCAGGGATCGGACCTGCGACCCATGCTTTATAAGAGCATTGCTCTACCACTGAGCTACGCGCCGCAGCTCCAAGCTTAATCTAAACCGATATCGGTTTCAAATTGAAGGGCTTCACCAGGCGATAGAACGCTTCCTGCTCGATGGTTTCTTCCTTGAGCAAGGCCTCGGCGATCTTGGCGAGGGCCTTGTCGTTCGTTTTCAATATTTTTTCGGCCGCTTTCTTCGCCCTCAAGACGAATTCCTTGACTTCGTCGTCGATCAAGGCGGCCACTTTTTCCGAATAGTTTTTCTCCGCGGAAATCTCCCGTCCCAAAAAGATCAATTCTTCGGTGTCTCCGAAAACGATCGGCCCCAGCTTGTCGCTCATACCGAAGCGGGTGACGAGCTTCCTCGCAATCTCGGAAGCGGTTTTCAGATCGCTCGAAGCGCCGGTCGAAACGTCTCCGAAGATTTGTTTTTCGGCGACGAATCCGGCCAAGAGCACGGCGAGATCGGCCAGGAATTGTTCTTTGGTTTTAAGCCTTTGGTCTTCGGTCGGCAGTTTCAGGGTGTAGCCTCCGGCGCGGCCGCGGCTGATGATGGAAATCTTGTGGACCGGATCGGAATTCTTCACTCCCACGGAAACGAGGGCGTGTCCAGCCTCGTGGAAAGCGGTGACGCGCTTTTCCTTGTCGGAGACGATCTTGCTCCGGCGTTCGGGTCCGAGCAGGACTTTTTCGATCGAGTCGTAGACATTCTCTTGGCTGATTATCTTTTTGTTGTTGCGGGCCGCGAGAATGGCCGCCTCGTTCATGACGTTCGCGAGATCGGCTCCGGAAAACCCCGGAGTGCGCACCGCTATTTTCCGGAAATCGATATCCGGGCCGACGGGTTTTTCTTTGGCGTGGAGCCGCAAAATTTCTTCCCTTTCGGAGATGTCGGGCAGATCGAGCACGATGCGACGGTCGAACCTTCCGGGGCGGAGCAGGGCCGGGTCCAAAATGTCCGGCCGATTGGTGGCCGCGAGCACGATGACGTTCGTGTTCCTTTCAAATCCGTCCATTTCGACGAGGATCTGGTTCAGGGTTTGTTCGCGCTCGTCGTGCCCTCCGCCCAATCCGGCGCCGCGTTCGCGGCCGACGGCGTCGATCTCGTCGATGAAAAGGATCGAGGGCGCGGCCTTCTTGGCCGTCTGGAAAGCGTCGCGGGTGCGGCTCGCGCCGACGCCGACGAACATTTCCACGAATTCCGAAGCCGACATGTGGAAGAAAGGCACCCCGGCTTCGCCGGCGACCGCTCTCGCGAGCAAGGTCTTGCCCGAGCCCGGAGGGCCCATCAGGAGAACGCCTCTCGGGATCTTCGCTCCGAGATCAAGGAATTTCTTGGGGTTTTTCAGAAAATCGACCACTTCTTCGAGTTCTTGCTTGGCTTCTTTGGCGCCGGCCACGTCTTTGAAAGTGATCCGGTCCTTGAAGTTGGTGAAGAGATGGATGTTCGCCCGTCCGAAAGAAAAAGCCTGGTTGGCGTTTCCGACGGCCCGCCTCGTCAACATGAACATGAGTCCGGCGAGGAGAAGCAGGGGAAGGACGATGGTCGTCAAGGCGCCGATAACGAGCTCTTTGGTCGTATTGTCTTTGACTTCCAAATTTACGGCTTGAAGCGCTTCGGCCGGAACCCCGTAATTCCGCATCAGGCTCACGAAATCGGCATCGGCCTCTTTGGAGGCGACGAAGCTCCGGTCGTCGCGCGAGATGATCTCCAAGACGTTGTAATCGACAACCACTTCGGAGATTTCTCCGGCGACGATTTTCTGGGCCAGATTGTTTAGGGAGATCGGTTCGGGCTTTTCTTGGGAGGCGGTAAAGGAGAGGAGGCTGACGAGGACGAAGAAAACGGCGGTTAAAACAACCAAGCTTTTTCCAAGCTGTTTAACCATTGTTGGTTTCTGTTTGAATAGGCGTTGAAGTTTTTTTGTTGGCCAGTTTGAGGACGATCCTTTTTTCTTCGGGCTTGATGGAAACGATGAGGAAGTCGTAGGTCTGGCCGACGTTGATCTCGGATCTCATGGCTTCGGTCGAACCGAACTCCGAAACGTGGATCAAGCCCACGATGTCGTCGTTCAGCTTGATGAAAGCGCCGAAGGGATTGAATTTGTAGACCAATCCTTTGACCACGTCTTCGGCTTTGAACTGTTTGTCGATGTCTTTCCAGGGATCGGGCTGGAGCGCTTTCAGGGAAAGGGAAATGCGGTTGTCCTTGATGTCCATCACCTTGGCGTTCACCATGTCGCCGACCGTGACCACTTCTTTCGGGGATTCGATCAGCCGATGGTCGAGTTCGGAAATGTGGATCAAACCTTCGATTTCCGGATTGTCGGCGAATCTGATGAAAGCGCCGAAATTGGCGAGGCCGGAGATGATTCCCGGCACGATGTCGCCGACTTTGTATTTGTTGATCAGATCCTTGACGTTCTGGCTCAAGACTTCTTTTTCGGAAACGATCAATTTGTTGGTGCGTTGGTTGATGCTGATGATCTTCACTTCGAGCTCCTGGCCCACGAACTTGCTCAATTCCTCGATCAGTTTTTCCCGGCTCTGCTCCTGCATCCGAGGATAGTGTTCGGAAGAAAGCTGGGAAACCGGCAAAAAGGCCTTGAGGTCTTCGATCTCGGTCATCAGTCCGCCGGAGTTCGCCGCCACGATCTTCACCTTGATCGGTTCGTCTTTTTCCTGGAGTTCTTTGACGATCTGCCACGACTTCTGCTTGTCCGCTTCGGTCAGGGACAATTCGATGAATCCGTCTTCGTTCTCGGGGTTAGAGACTTTGGCGCTGATGACCTCACCCGTGTTCAGGGGTTTCAGGATGTCGCGGCCGTTCATGAGTTCCCGGCCGAGGACGACGCCGGTGCCGATGCCCTGGACCTCGAAATAGGCGACTCGGGAAGCTTTTTCGACGAGCTTTACCGAAACGATCTCGCCCTTCTTTAGGATGGGCACGATTTCCGGCTTGGCTTTGATGAGTTGCGTCAGTGTATCCATAACGGGCTTAATAATATCCAAAACCGGCTTGAAAATCAAGCCTAAATCTGATAAAATGGATTAAATGACAATCAGCTGGCATGGAGGCGGATGTTACAAAATACAGACGCCGAATTTTAACTTGGTGATCGACCCGGAAACCGCGCCTTCGGCCGGAAGCCGTCTGAAAGGCGATTTGATCCTGCATACGGCGCTCGAAACCGGCATCGACGATTTCCCCCCGAAAGAAGAGGAAATTTTCGGCCCGGGCGAATACAATCTGGGTCCGGCGAAGATCAAAGGGGTCTTGGTTTCCAAGGAATCCAAAGGAAATACCCTGAAAACCGTCTACAGCGTCGGACTCGAAGACATTAAGCTCGGGTTTCTCGGAGACATTTCCGCGGACTTGACCGAAGACGAGCTCGACGCTTTGGACGGGATCGATGTTCTTTTCGTTCCGGGATCGGCCGCCCCGAGTTTGCGCTATATCAAGGCCATCGAGCCGAAATTGGCCATTCCGAGGGGAGACGAGAAAAAACTGGCCGCGGAACTCGGCGAAGAGGCTTTGCCGCAGGAAAAGCTAACGATCAAGAAAAAAGACCTCGGCAGCGAAGAAAAGACCAAATTGGCGGTTTTGTCTTCTTGATATATATAATGTAGCTCGGAAAACATGGACGAGGAAAAGAAAAAACAATCGACGGAAAAGATAACGGAGCGGGAAATCACCGCCGAACTCAAGGAGGCTTATCTCGATTACGCCATGTCCGTCATCGTCGGCCGAGCCTTGCCCGACGCGAGGGACGGCTTGAAGCCGGTGCAGCGCCGCATTCTCTGGGCTATGTGGGATATGGGCCTCACTCCCGGAGCCAAATTCATGAAAGCGGCCAGGGTCACCGGAGAGTGTCTCGGAAAATACCATCCGCATGGAGATCTGGCCGTCTACGACGCCATGGTGCGCATGGCCCAGGACTTTTCTTTGCGTTATCCCTTGGTCCAAGGCCAGGGAAACTTCGGTTCGATCGACGGCGATCCGCCGGCGGCCCAGCGCTACACCGAAGCCCGTTTGGCCAAGATATCCGAGGAGCTTCTGGCCGACATCGAAAAAGAAACCACCGACTGGCAGCCGAACTACGACGCTTCGCGGTTCGAGCCCGTTGTTTTACCGGCCAAACTGCCGAATCTTTTGGTGAACGGCGCCTCGGGCATCGCCGTCGGCATGGCCACCAACATTCCGCCGCACAACTTGACCGAAATCATCGACGCCGAAGTTTATTTGATCGACAACCCCGAAGCGTCGACCGAAAATCTTTTGGAGTTCGTCAAAGGACCGGATTTTCCGACCGGTGGAACCATTTACGACAAGAAAGCCATTGCCGCGGCCTATGCCGCGGGTAGGGGAGGCATCACCTGCCGGGCCGTGGCCGACGTCGAGGAAAAAAAGATCGTCATCACCGAGATCCCTTACCAGGTGAACAAGTCCGAGCTCATCGTGAAAATGGCCGAGCTTGTCCAGGACAAAAGGATCGAAGGGATCAAGGATATCCGCGACGAATCCGACAAAGACGGATTGCGGATCGTGATCGATTTGAAAAACGACGCCGTTCCCCAAAAGGTTTTGAACCAGCTTTATAAATTCACCGATCTGCAGAAGGACTTCCATTTGAACATGCTGGCGCTTTCCGACGGCATTCGGGCCGAAGTCATGTCCTTGAAAGACATGCTCGCCGTGCACTTGAAGCATCGGGAAAACGTCGTCCGGCGCCGCGCCGAATTCGATTTGAGGCGGGCCAAAGAAAGGGCCCATATATTGGAAGGCTTGGCCAAGGCGCTTTCGGTCATCGACAAGATCATCTCGACCATCAAGAAGTCCGAAGACAAAGAAGCCGCCAAAAAGAATCTGATCAAGAATTTCGATTTGAGCGAACTCCAGGCCGAAGCCATTTTGGAAATGAAGCTCCAGAGCCTGGCCGCTTTGGAAAGGGATAAAATAGAAAACGAGCTTAAGGAGAAAAAGAAATTGATCGCCGAATTGGAAGCGCTTTTAAAAAGCGCCAAAGCCATCCTGAAAGTGGTCAAAACCGAGATGCTTGCCTTAAAAGACAAATTCGGCGACCAGAGGAAAACCAAAGTGGTCGCCTCCGGGCTCAAGGAGTTTTCCGACGAAGACCTGATCCCCGAAGAAGAGGTGATGATCACCTTTTCCAAAAGCGGATACATCAAGCGGTTGCCGCCGCAGAATATCAAGAGCCAGCACCGGGGCGGCAAAGGAGTCATCGGCTCCGACGTCGGCGAAGACGACTTCCTGACGCACTTCATTTCCGCCGCCACCCACGACAACATCCTTTTCTTCACGGAAAAAGGACGGGTTTTCCAAACCAAGGTTTACGAGATCCCGGCCGCGAGCCGCACGGCCAAAGGCCGGCTGATCCAGAACTTTTTGGAGATTCCGGCGGACGAGGCGGTGAACGCCATCATCACCTATTCGAACGATCAACTGAAATCCGGTTCCGGGTATCTGGTGATGGTGACCTCCAAAGGCGTCATCAAAAAAACCAGCATCAAGGAGTTCGGGAACATCAGACGGAACGGCATCATCGCCATCAATTTGAACAAAGGAGATAAGCTTATCGGCGCCAAGCTTTCCTCGGGCAAGGACGAAATCGTCATCACCTCGGTCGAAGGCCAGGCCATCAGATTCAAGGAATCGGAAACCAGGGCCATGGGCCGGGCCGCTTCCGGAGTGCGGGGCATCAACCTTTCTTCTTCGGATAAGGTGGCTTCGTTCGACATCGTGCCAGCCGAGAAAAAAACCGCCAACCTCTTGAGCGTCATGGATAACGGTTTTGCCAAACAGACTCCCTTGAAGCAGTACAAGGTTCAGAGCCGCGGCGGCAAGGGAATAAAAACCGCCACCATAACGCAGAAAACCGGCAAGCTGGTCGCTTCCTCTGTGGTCTTCGAAGAAACCGAACTGATCGCCCTTTCGGCCAAGGGCCAGATCCTCCGCACGGAAATCAAAAGCGTGCGCGAAACCGCGAGAGCGGCCCAAGGAGTGAGGATCATCAAGCTGAATTCCGGAGACAAGCTCATCGGTATCATCTGTTTGTGATATAATAAAACCTAATATGCTGATTCCACGGGTTTTGGCCCAAGACGCGGAAGAGGCGGTCGAAGCCGCCAGGGGATTGATACCGGCTTGCGACCCTGAAACCGGCTGCGGCTGGGAACAATTCGTTCAATTGTTGAAGAACGGCGTCGATCTTATTTTCAAGATCGTGCCTTTTGTCGCCCTTTACTGGATCGTCTACGGCGGATTCGAGATACTGACCGCCGGAGGAGATAAGGGAAAATTTGACAAAGGCAAGGGAAAGATACAAAACGCCATTATCGGCTTGGTTTTGGTCTACGGTTCGGTTTTGATCTACAATACGATAAAAGGCGTGTTTAGCGGATAAAATGTTCGATTTACTGAAAATATTTTTTGTGAAAAAAGCGATGGCCCAGCAGGCCGTCGTCCCTTCGGAACCAAACGCAACAGTTCCCGACCCAAACGCAATTGTGCCGACCGGATTGCCGACTGATATCGGAGCCTTAATCACCAGGATTTGGAGTCTGGTCTTGTGGATCGCTTCGGCCATTATGATTTACCAGGCTTTTAGAGCGGCTTGGGACTTGATGACTAATAAAAACATTGTTACCGCCCAGGCAAACGCCAAAAATAGATTGTGGAACGCGATCATCGGTCTTGTTGTCATTCTGTTCGCCCAAAGCATTCCGGGAATCGTCAGGGAGTTTTTTGCCGGCTGATTTTGTTTTAACGGCTTTATTCTGTATAATAAGATAAATATTCAAGAAAGGTCATAAAAGGAAATAGAAATGAAAAAAATCAATTATTTGTTAACGGGATTGGCCGTGGTCGCACTAAATATGGGAGTTGTTTTGGCGCAAGCCATTCCTCCGCCTACTGATATCCCTTCGCTCCCGACGAGGACCTGGAGCCTTACCGATATTTACGGATGGCCCACCCTTATTTTTAACTGGTTTTTCTGGATCATCACTATTTTTACGGTCTGGATGATATTGCGGACGGCGTTTGATTTTGTGAAATCCGGAGGAGACACCAATAAAATAAAAGAATTATCTCCAAGAGCCATGAATATCGTTATCGGTATCGCTTTGGCTGTTTTGGCGAGGTCAATACCTTCTATTATCGCCGCCTTTATCACGGGGCGTTAAAACTTCTAATAAATAGGAAGCCTCCGCACAAGGCGGAGGCTTTTTGTTGAAGACCTTATCTGGAAATAGGAGCGAGGATGATCTCGACCGTTTCTCCTTCGGGGCCGAAGAATGTCGGGGCACCGAACTGTTCGCCCCATTTGGCGTCAAGCGGAAGCTTCTTGTCTCCGAACTGGACGAAAGTCTTGTCCGGAGCCGAACCCACAAACCATATCCCGTATCCGGGATATTTTTTGATAAGGGATTTTATCACCGGTCCATCGACTCCCTTATTGTTGCCAGCGAGGACAAGAACCATCTTTTTGTCTTTGCCGAAGTCGTCGGTCTCCTCCGTTAATGAAAACGGCGGAGTAAATTTAACGGTTTCTTCTTGATGCGAAGAAGTGCTGACTGGTCTGTATCTGGCTAGAGATAGGGCGGTGATAATAACTACGACCACAATAATCATCCCTCGTCTTACGCCTGCTTGTTGCAGGCCAAAAGCGAGAGCCGCGGCCAGAATCACAGCCACAATAGTAGCTGTTATCCAACCCACCGGGGATATAGTGATGGCAACCCCGATAGCCACAATCATGGTAGCGGCTACAATCAAACCTCTATTGATCCAGTGAATCCGAAGCCACTGGTAGCTTCGGATGTTTCTCCGGTCCCGTAGCCAAAATATGGCAACGACACCAAAAACCGATATCAGAATCCCCAAAACCGCCATTTCTTCCTCCTCCTATCTGTCTTGTGAAAGTTCACACTTATATATTAATAATATCATATTTCTGCCGACCTGTCAAGGAAAACAAGGCTTTTTATGGATTTTTCGCGGAATAAAGAGCTTTTATGCTATAAATCAATATAAGCCGGGATGGCGAAACTGGCAGACGCGCGGCGTTTAGGGCGCCGTGTCCGCAAGGACTTGAGGGTCCAAATCCCTCTCCCGGCACTATTTTTATCCCCTTCTTCTATCGTGGAAAGCGTCGTGGATTTCTTTCAGGGTTTTATTCGTGAGGTGGGTGTAGATTTGCGTCGTTTGGATGCTCGCGTGGCCGAGCATTTCCTGGACCGCCCTCAAGTCCGCTCCGTTCATCAATAGGTCGGTCGCGAAAAGGTGCCGCAAGGTGTGCGGAGAAACTTTCCGGGCGACCCCGGCCTTGCGGCTGTAAAAGTCGACCAAACGTTCCACGCTCCGCGGCGTTATCCGGCCGATGACGCGCGGATTCGGGCCGTTCGAATAACTCACGAAAAGCGCCTGCTCGGCGTCGGCCCTTTTGTCCAAATAATTCTTGATCGCTTTTTTGGCGCGGTCAGAAATGAAAACCACCCGCAGCTTTTCTCCTTTGCCGCGGACCGTGATCTCGCCGCGCTTCCAATTGAGATACCGGTCGAGGGAACAGAGTTCGGAAACGCGGAGCCCGGTCGAGAAGAAGAGTTCGAGAATAGCTCGGTCGCGAAGAGCTTTCAGACTCGGTCCGGCCGGAGCTTCGAGAATCCGCTCCAGGTCTTCGTATTCGATGATGTCGATCTGCCTTTTGGGGATCTGCGGCAGTTCGATTTTGTCCGGCAAAACGACTTTCACATCCATTTTGATAAGGTAACGGAGGAAATTCCTGATGGCGATGATGCGGTAGCTTTGGGTGTTTTTCTTGAGAGTTGTCTTTTCCGCAAGATAAATGCGGTAGCTCCGGATTTTTTCATTGGTGATATCCGCGGGTTTTTTGATCTTGGAGAACTCGAAGAACTTTTTGAGCGCCCGTTCGTAAACGTCTTTGGTCCGGGGAGAGCGGTTTTTCTCGATCTGGAGATAATCCAGGTAGTCTTTCAGGTATTTCTCGATCATCGCTTGATTTTATCATGTTTGTCGCAAAACATTGAAGCCGGCCGAGTCCGGGAATCGATTTGACGGAAAGGGAAAATCGTTCCCTCTTGAAAAAAATCGAATCCTGGGTTAATCTTAAGAAAATCAAAACAACTCATGCTTACACCCCGCAAAAAATCAATCATCATCAAGACCAAGGGGATTCACGAAACCGACACCGGATCGATCCAGGTCCAGGTCGGGCTTTTGGACAAGCAGATCGACGAACTGACCGCTCATCTGAAAAAGCACCCCAAAGACGTCCATTCCCGACGGGGCTTGCTCAAAATGGTGAGCAAGAGGCGCAAATTGGAGCATTATCTCGCGGCCAAGGCCGCCAAATAAAATGGCTTTTATAAAACATTCTGACCAGAGGATCGGCATTTTTATCGATATCCAGAATCTTTACCACTCCGCGAGGAATCTCTACGGAGCGAGGGTCAATTATTCCGAACTCATCAAAAACCTGACCGACGGCCGGAAGCTGATCCGGGCCATCGCCTATGTCGTTTCGAGCGATCCCCAGACCGGGGAAGAGCTTTTCTTCGAAGCTTTGGAAAAAACCGGGATCGAGCTCCGGAGCAAAGAGATCCAGATTTTCCCGGACGGAACCAAAAAAGCCGATTGGGACGTGGGCATGGCCGTCGACGCCATCAGGCTGGCGGACTCGCTCGACGTCATCGTTCTCGTCACCGGAGACGGCGATTTTCTGCCGCTCGTCCATTATTTGAAATGGGGATTCGGCAAAGCCGTGGAAGTGGCCGCTTTTTCCAAGACCGCTTCGGGCAAACTGAAAGAAGAAGCCGACGGATTTTACGACTTGGAAAAAATGCCGCGGATAACGTTCAGATCGTCGCGCTCGAAAAAACCGATTCAGAGGAACCGATAACATGGAATTGAACAAGAAAGTTTTTATCAAGAACATCGCCGGCCGCGACTTGAAAATCGAAGTCTCCCGCTTGGCCGAACAGACCGACGCCGCGGTTTTCGCCACCTACGGCGGCACGACCGTCTTGGTGACGACGGTCATGGGCAAGTCAGACAGGGAAATCGACTACATGCCGCTCACCGTCGATTACGAAGAAAAATTCTACGCCGCCGGCAAGATCATCGGCAGCCGTTTTGTCCGTCGCGAAGGCCGGCCCTCCGAGGACGCCATTCTTTCCGGCCGCTTGGTTGACCGCAGCATCAGGCCGCTTTTCGACCAGAGGCTCCGCCGCGACATCCAGGTGGTGGTGACCATTCTTTCGATCGACGAAATAAACGAGCCGGATTTCATCGCCTTGATGGCCGCCTCGACCGCTTTGGGGATTTCCGACATTCCCTGGGGAGGCCCGATCGCCGGAGTCAAAGTGGCCAAGATCGGGGACCGCATAGTCATCAATCCTTCGCACGTCGAGACGACCGACAACCCCGAAGTGAGATTCGAAAGCTTTGTCGCCGGCTTGAACGGCAAGATCAACATGATCGAGCTCGAAGGCAACGACGCCGAAGAAAAAGAAATCGTCGAAGCCTACGCCGTAGCTTTGAAAGAAATCGAGGGTTTGGTCGATTTCCAGAAAGAAATCATCAAAGAAATCGGCAAGAAAAAAGCCGACGTCAAATTGGCCGAACCGGACGCGGAGCTCAAAAAAGCGGTTTCCGGATTCTTGGAAACCAGATTGGAAAAAGCGGTCTACATCAAGGAGAAAACCGATCGCGAGCAAAAGCTTTCCGGCCTCGAGGACGAAATGGCGGATCACCTTATCGAAAAAGGATTTTCCGGTGCGGACATGTCCGCCGCCGGAGCTTTGTTCAACAAAGCTTTGGATGAATTGGTCCATAAGAACATTTTGGAAAAAGAGATGCGTCCGGACGGCCGCAAACTCGACGAGGTGAGGGATCTTTACACCGAAACCGGCCTTTTGCCGCGCACTCACGGTTCGGCCATTTTCATCCGCGGCAACACCCAGGCCTTGGCGGTGACCACTCTGGCCGCGCCCGGAGCGGAACAGCTTATCGAGACCATGGAATATTCCGGTAAAAGGCGTTTCATGCTCCATTACAATTTTCCGCCGTATTCGGTCGGCGAAACCGGCTCTTACCGGGGACCGGGACGCCGCGACATCGGCCACGGCGCCTTGGCGGAAAAAGCTTTGCGTCCGCTAATCCCAACGCAAGACGAATTTCCTTACACCATCCGCGTCGTTTCCGAGATCCTTTCTTCGAACGGATCTTCTTCGATGGCCACGGTCTGCGCCGGAAGCATGTCCTTGATGGACGCGGGCGTGCCCATCAAAAAGCCGGCCGCCGGCATCGCCATGGGGCTCATGTCCAACGAAAAAGGCGATTACAAGATTTTGACCGACATCCAGGGGCCGGAAGACCATCACGGAGACATGGATTTCAAGGTGGCCGGCACGGCCGAAGGTGTGAACGCCGTCCAAATGGACGTCAAAATTTGGGGCGTTGATTTGGAGATCGTCGAAAAGACCTTTGTTCAGGCGCGGGAAGCGCGGACGAGGATACTGGAAGCCATGGCAAAGACCATCAAGTCCCCGAAAGAGCTTTCTCCGTACGCGCCGCAGGTGATGGTTATCCATATCGATCCCGACAAGATCGGCGAGGTCATCGGTCCCGGAGGCAAAACGATCAACGCCATCATCGAGAGGACCAAGGCTTTGACGATCGACATCGAACAAACCGGAAAAGTCTTCGTGGCCGCCGACACCAAAGAAGCCGCCTTGAAAGCGGTGGCGGAAATAGAAAGTCTGACCAAAGAATACGAAGTCGGAGAGATCGTCGAGGGGAACGTTGTTCGTCTGCTCGACTTCGGAGCCATCCTCGATTTGGGAGGAGGCCGCGACGGCATGATCCATATTTCGGAATTCAAAGACGGTTTCGTGAAGAATATAAATGACGTTGTTAAAGTCGGCGATTTCCTCCGCGCCAAAGTGATCCGCGTCGAAGACGGCAAGATCGCCCTCTCGGTGAAGCAATTATCCACACAATCCAAATAAAAAAATATTTTGTTGTGCTATCATTAGGGTATGGATAGCCAACAAAATTTTCCTTCGAATCTGTCGTCCGGTCAAAATCAACCAAATCCTCCGTTCGGCGCGGCTCCGTCGTCGTTCAATCCGGCTCCTTTCGGATCGACGCCGGCTTCGATGCCTTCGCCGACCGATCAGTTTCCGTCGTCTCCGACTCCGGTGAACCAGGCTTTTAATATTCCTCCGCAGCCGGCTTCGTTCACCCAACCGAGCCAGCCGCAGCCGATGAACCAGCCGTTTATTCAGGCGAGTCCGGCTCCGGCCGCGCCCGTGCCTCCGCCGCCTTCCGCGCCCGATATGGGCGTCAGGACCATGGCCTCGGACGCGGAATCTTTGCGCACGACCGGCGGCAGCGAAGCCGTTCCCCAGATTCTTTCGACTGCTCCGGCCGGACCGAACGAACCGGTCTTCACTCCGGACGTGGTGAATCTTGCCGGCGGTTCCAAACCCGGATCTCCGAGAAGGTCAAGGGGCTGGCTCACGGCCGTCATCGTCGGCTTGGTCTTGATCGCGGGACTGTTCTTGGCTTTCCGATACGTGATTTTGCCTAGAATGTGTCCGGTTTGCGAAATTTGTACGCCCGTCGAAGAAGAACCCGTGGCCCCGCTTCCGGAAGAAGAGGTGGTCGCGCCGGCGAGGATCCACACTTCGTATTTCACCATTGCGCCGGATCGAACGGAGAACATCCAGCTTGAAACGATCAGCCTTTTGAACATCAAAGAAAGGCTGAGCCAGATTCCGAGCGAGATGATCCAGCCTTCGACCGTCATCGAAACGGTGGTTTCGGACAATGCGGGCCCGATCACCTTCCCTGTGTATATGAACGTCGTCTTTCCGGGAGACATTCCGGAACCTGATTTGGTCGCCGCTTTCGAAGAGGATTTCACCTCTTTCGTCTATTACAACGCCTCTTCCAATCCTTTTCCGGGAGTCATCGCCCGGGTGAGGCCGGGAATCTCGGCCGACGCTTACGAGGCCATCGGCACCAGGTTTGAAGGATCGGCCCAGCTCGCCAACATTTTCTTGACCGACACCGGCAATTTCGGAAGCTTTGACGACGGCAGCATCGATCCGACCAAGCCCGTCCGCTTCGCCAGGGGGTCCAATTCCCAAAGGATCGAATACGGTTTTTTCCAGTCCGGAGAAAACACCTACTGGGTGATAACCACTTCCTACGACGCCATCAAAGAAGCGGTGAGGAGGCTCGGGATTTAACTTGACAAACAAGATCAGGCGAGTATACTGATTGACATTAACCCCCGCTCCGCGGGGGTTTATAAATAAAACGAGTGAAAGTAAAATAAGATAAAGTTTCCGCTTGGCGGAGATAAAATATAAAAAACAAAATGGACTTAAAGCAATTATTGGTGGTCGTCGGCCAGGTGGCCAAGGAAAAAGGCATCGAGCCGGAAAAAATAATCTCGGTCATCGAAGAATCGATCGCCGCCGCCTATCGCAAGGAATACGGCAAAAGGGGAGAGATCATCAAGGCCAAGCTCGACCAAAAAACCGGAGAGATGGCTTTTTGGCAGGTGAAGGAGGTGGTGGACGAGAGTACCGTGAGAGTCGTCTCCGACGAAGATCAGGCCGAAGAACAGCCGGTCGAAACGAGGAGCGAAGACGAAGAGCCGAAGCTTCCTCGGTACAATCCGGAAAGGCACATTTTCATCGACGAAGCCAAGAAGATCAATCCCGACGCCAAGGTCGGCGATAATTTGGAGTTCTCTCTCGAGCCGAGAACCGACTTCGGCCGCATCGCCGCCCAGGCCGCCAAGCAGGTGATCCTGCAAAAGCTCCGAGAAGTGGAAAAAGACATGCTCCTCCAGGAATTCAAAGATAAGGAAGGCAAGGTCGTTTCCGGTATCATCCATCGTTTCGACCGGGGCAATGTCTACGTGGAGATCGGCAAGGCCTTGGGCGTAATGTTCGGCAACGAATCCATTCCCGGGGAGCATTACCGGGTGAACGACCGGATGCGGTTTTACGTTTTAAGCATCCAGGAAGACCGCCGCGGCCAGCCGGGTATCATTCTTTCCCGGTCGCATCCGCGTTTCATCAACAGGCTTTTCGAGCTGGAAGTTCCGGAGATCAACGACGGAACTGTGGAAATAAAAGGCGTCGCCCGGGAACCCGGCAGCCGCACCAAGATCGCCGTCGCTTCCAAGGTTCCGGGAGTCGATCCGGTTGGCTCTTGCGTCGGGCAAAGGGGAACCAGGGTGATGGCGGTGACGAACGAACTCGGAGGGCAGGAGAAAATAGACATCATCGAGTGGTCCGAAGAGCCGGAAAAGTTCGTGGCCGCCGCCCTTTCTCCGGCCAAAGCTTTGAGCGTGGAAATACTGCCGCGCAGGGAAGCCAAGGTGCTCGTGGCCGAAGACCAGCTTAGTCTCGCCATCGGTAAAGGCGGGCAAAACGTCAGGTTGGCCGCCAAGCTGACCGGCATGAAAATCGACGTCCGCTCGCAGTCGCGGCCGGAAGAAGTCCAGGAAGGCGGCATCGCCGATACCGAAGAGGAGGATGTTCTGCCGGAGGCTCTGGACAGCGACACGAAACAAGATAAAATTGAAGAAACCAAAATCATCCCCAAGTTCGTCGGAGAAGACGATTAATAAAATCATGAACAAGAACATGGAAAACGAATCCGAAGGATACCAATACCTGGTGCCGACGGTCATCGAGAAAAGCACCTACGGCGAACGGGCCTACGACATCTATTCCCGCCTCTTGAAAGACCGGGTCGTTTTTCTCGGGGGTCCGATCAACGACCAGGTGGCCAACTTGATAATCGCCCAGCTCCTTTTCCTCGACTACGAGGATCCGAAAAAGCCGATCAAGCTTTACATCAATTCTCCGGGAGGATCGGTTACCGCCGGATTGGCCATCTACGACACGATGCAGCTCGTCCGTCCCACTGTGGAAACCTATTGCGTCGGCATGGCCGCTTCTTTCGCCGCTTTTCTTTTGGCGGCCGGAGCCAAGGGCAAGAGATTCGCTTTACCCAATTCGGAGATCCTTTTGCACCAGGTGATGGGCGCGGCCGAAGGCCAGGCGACCGATATCGAAATCACCGCCAAACAGATCCTGAAAACCAAGCAGAAAGTGAACCAGCTTCTTTCCAAAATGACCGGCCAGCCGCTCGCCAAAATAGAAAAAGACAGCGATCGGGATTTCTGGCTTTCCGTCGAGGAGGCCAAAGATTACGGCTTGATCGATGAAATCATCAAAAAGAACAAATAAGGAAGATAAAATCGCCGACCTTTTATCGCGCGGGGTGGCCGAGATTATCGACCGCGAGCATCTGGAGAAAGCCTTGAAATCCGGAAAGCGTTTGCGGGTGAAGCTCGGCATCGATCCGACCGGGGCGAAGATCCATCTCGGTCGGGCCGTGGCCTTGAGAAAATTGAGGGAGTTCCAGGATTTGGGACACAAGGTGGTGCTCGTGATCGGCGGATTCACCGCCCAAATCGGCGATCCGTCGGACAAGCTGTCCAAGCGGCCCATGCTTTCCGAAGCCGCGGTGAGGAAGAACATGACCGATTACAAGCGCCAGCTCGGAAAAATATTGGATCTTCGGAAAGTCGAGTTCAGGAACAACAACGACTGGCTCCGCAAGCTCAATTTCAAAGAAATAGCCAACCTGGCGGAGAGCTTTTCCGTTCTCCAGATGCTCGAACGCCGCAATTTCAAGGA